>PR_CR_10_Liq_1_inCRDRAFT_1000230_pt1 | contig 35019 bp, 26 predicted proteins | sample PRCRCaboRojoPR_3_FD_10241 | JGI IMG/M metagenome (IMG submission 10241)
GTAAAAAATTAGTATCAGAACTACTTAAAATTCCTTTATTATTATAAAAATCATCATCATATGTGCTTGAATAAGAATCAAAAAAAATAGTATATGCTTTCATCCAAGTTGTATAATTCTTTATACTAAATATTTGATTATATGATTCACCACTTTCTACTTTACAACTAATAAATGTTATAATATTTTTTTCATTATATAATGTTTTCATATTATCATATGGTGTACGATTAACCGTTATTTTTAATTTTTTACGGTTGTTTATATTATGACGTGTAGTATTAAACTTTTTAATTATCCATTTATATGTATTACGATTTATTATATCACCAGTATTTATTTTATTACTATAGTCATATAATCCTTCTCCTTGATAGTCATCTTTCCAGTTTACAAATGGATAATTCTCATCAGAAGAATTAATGAAGAACCCTCCATTATAATATGGTATTGTGTTATCATTTAATGAAAAATCTCTAGATTCAACTAAATCTTTACTCAACTCATATGTTCCAGGATTTTCTAATACATCATACGGATTTTCAAAGTTAAAAAGATAAATATTATCATAAGCAAACGAATTAACATTTGTATTAAATTCATGTACAAAAGACACACTATCATTATGCACTAATCCTTCACCAGAAATAGTTATATCGACATATTTTACTGTACTTCCGTTTAAACTTTTACCAGTAATTTTAATTTTATTACTACTAAAATCAGAATCATCACTTAATAAATTTTTAAATCCTTTTGAGAAATATGTGTCTTCATTCTTCACAAGGTTTGTAATATCTTTTTCATCATTTTCAAAAATATTAGAAGCACAATCTTTTATAGTATCACTAATATTAAGATATCTTTTTTCTGTTTTATATGTATAATCCAATTTATATATTCTTTTATTTTTTGGAACAAAATATTTTCTATAATTAGATAATTTAAATTTTATTAACAAACTAAATTTATATGCTGAAGGTATTCCATAACAATATCTATATTCTGTAACAGTTAAAAGTGCTATATCATTACTTATATCAGGGAAACCAACTAAATTATCAACATAAAAATTAAAACTAGATTCTTCAGAACCATTAAGTTCATAAGTTATTTTATACGGTTCAGAACTTGGAGTAAATAATACATCTGGATTTTCTTTATTTAATCCTATACAATCTACTAAATTATTTAATTTAAATTTACCAACTAATCCGAACCCTTTTTTAACATCTGCATCATCATCAATAGGGTCTGTATTTGTAACATCACTTACAGATATATCAACATATGATATTTCAACATTTCCATCATACTGGTTTTTATTAACAGTATATTTTATAGTTGTATTTTCTTCATCATTAATTTTAAATGTAATTATTTTTGATATATCTTCATCATTTCCTTGAGTTGTTACTAAAAATTCTGTAAATAAATTATTTGAACTTATGTCATATAATTGGTCTTCATCAATATTAAAATAATTAGCATTATATCCCTTTCCTTCATTAATATTGTATATATTTTTTTTACCCATAGTAAAATTAGCGCCGAATGTGTCATCCGATATACTTAAATTTTCTCTTGTAGGTGTTGAAATACTTATTGTTATATGTCCATCTTCATTTGTAAAAGCGTCATCACCATACTCATCATTATCATTTTGTGTATTATTCATTTTGAATGATGTTAATTCATAAGTTGTTCCAGGTATAATATTATTTGAAACACTAATAGGTGACAAAGTATTTCCAGTTTCAACAACCTGTTCACTGTCATCTAAATCATTAAATCCTTTCCTTCTTTTTGTTTCTGTAGGTTGATATTCAATCTTACTGTTTTTTAGTAGTGGAATATCTTTAGTTGGAGTGTCTTTATCGTTAAAATCTGGTTTATTGAAAGATATATTAAATTTATCAATACTTGAAGAACTAACAGTAACATTTGTTGGTTTACTCGGTGTTCCTGCATCATCTAATCTTAAATTATTATATTCTAAATAAAAATTGTCTATATTTTCTGATGAACCTGATGTATAATTTACACCATATACACGAAAATTATAAGAAATTTCTTTATCAATAGTAACGCCGTTATAATTAATACCACTACCACTTGTGAATGTATAACTTGTATCATCTTTATCAAGTTCAAGATTTGTATTTTTCCAATCTTCATCATCTTTTTTTATATCAATTGTAATATAATTAACATTAGGAACAGTTTTATTTTCTATAAAATTTAATGTAAGAGGTTTAAAATCTTTCTCCCAGTTTAGTTTAATACTTACAGTTGTTGTTTCAGTTGGGTCACGACCATCTGTGGGATATTTATATTTAGGTGGAACATCAAACAATTTATTTAATGTTCCTAATATACCAATAATAGTATCATCATTATCTTTATGAGGTAAGACTTGTGAGTTTACACCACCACCTTCAACAATAACATCTTTTTTAACATCAAAATTATCATTAATTGAAGTATTATTTATAACTTCTAAATTTTGTATTCTTGTTTTAATTTTTTGTGTATTGCTCATATATTATTATTAATTAAAATCTTATAATAAAATAATATTATTTATGTATAAAAAAGAATGTTTAAATCTCATTTATCTGAAAGTTCAATTGGTTCGGTATCATTGAATACATTAGAGAATACACAAAGACGAAGTGGTGGTCGTGTAAATATAGAACCGTTTGGGAGAATGAAACCACTACAAAAACAAACACCAACAGATTATAATGATGCGTTAAAAGGTATAAATGAAGAGACACTTCTCTCTAAAGCGTATTTTTCTAAAGAAAATATTCAGATTATACAAAATGCTTTACGTAAAGGTGTTTATGAATTATCTAAAGGTAAGTTTATAATTCCAGAACAAAATGTAGATGAAATAAAGAAAATAATGCGAACATTTTTTTTAGAAAACTCGAGACATCTTCCACATCATATTCCTCAACAAATCCAAGAATTGAATAATGATGTAATAGAGTATTGTGTGCCTATGATTTATAATGAATGTATAGCACACGTTCATTATTTAGATGAGATACGACTTCCTTACACACCAATGTCAAGACCAGTTCTCTCTACAACAAAAGGTGGTCAAGTGTTGGAGAGAAAGTTTGAGAATATATCTATTTTCTAATGATATAGTATAACAATACTTTATATGAAACCACAAGGTTTAGTATCTAAAATGAATGAAGTATACGGACAACGTATTGAAACACCAGGACAGTTGGGAGAGGGACCTATATCAACACCTAATTTAGTTGGTCGTAAATTTTTTCCATATAGTTCAAAACACGGAGGAAGTCGTAAAAAACTTCATCGTAAACGTTCTTCTAAAACTAAAAAACATTTAAAAAAAAGAAAACGACGTATGAAAGGTGGTGTAAGTCACGGGTATCATCCAAGTCATCAAATAGAATATTTACGTGGACCTAAATTTGGTTATGCTCCTTTACACGTAACAAATTCTTGTGGTGTTTCGTCAAGTTCAAATATGAATGCTTCAACACAACACGTAGGATTAAAAGGTGGTAGTTCACGTCATTATTCAACAAATGTAACAGATGTTAAAACAAATTATTTATTGCGTGGAACAAGACCAATGACAAAACGTTTAACTTCTGGTGGTGGTGGTAGAAGAAAACGACAAAGAAGACGTTCAAGAAGAAATCACAAAGGCGGTAGATATCAACAATATTTAAGTAATGTATCATATAAACATAATTTAGAAATGCCTAAACAATTTAAAACACCTATTACACAATCTGATATAGGAATGTCTACACCTCCAACAAAAACAGTTCAGGTATTATCATATGACAATTACATACATTAAAAATTGATTTTATATAATATACATTTTTGTATTATATAAAAAGAATAATGGCGGAACTTATTGAAAAACTCGATGAACATGTATGCGTTCAAATTATGCGTGATGTAACTGTTTATGATACTGATACAGGTGATTTTGTATCTTCTTTATACGCTTCACAATATGAAGATATGGAAACACACGATGTGATTGAAGATTTATTAAAAAATCATTTTATTCATCGTGGTATTTTAATTTCATATATGTTTAAACAATTTAAATCGTTTTTGTGTCGTTTATCTTCATATTCATACGAAGAACTTATTATGAATGATTTATTTAAAGATGAGTTAAAACGTTGTTGGATAGACCCTAAAATAATGTATGCGATTGAAGATGAAATAGAACAAATGCGTGGTGAATATCAAGAACCATCTTATTTAAATGTATATAAAGATATATTAAACTGTCCTGTAATTCGTGATGATGATGAACAAATTGAACAATATTATTGTCATCCCAATATGAAACCGATGACTTATTTAAATCAACAAAATCCCTACATTAGTTTAGACGTGTATCTATTTCTTATAAATCAATCTTACATTCATAAAGATGATATTGAAATGCTTTATTATATGTTTATTACATTACATTATTTCGAAACACCACTATTTAAAAACATATTCTTTAATCTAATGTTGTCTATGAATTTTATGAAAATGTATTCAAAAGTATATTACTATACGCCTCAAGGATGGTTTAGTGAACATCAAGAAACAAACAACGATATTCAATATGTTAAATTTATGAGACTTTCAAATCCAAGACATAATCGTGTTCATCAAACACTTATCAATTTTAAACCATTATTTAGAACATATATAGACGAAATAATGGAAAGACTGGTTCATACAAATAGATATACATCAACTATGATGAAGATGATTGAACAATCTTATAAGTAGATAATGTCCTTGCACTCGAGTCGGTAGCATTTACAAATTTAGGCATCCAGAAGTATGGTATCACATCACTATTTTTTTCATCAAAGAATGAATTAAATAATATTCTATAATATTTCTGTTCTTTTGTTTCAGGATGATTGTAATCACAATCAATATTTATATTTTTATCTTTTAAATATTCTTGAATAATTTCATACCACGAACGTGTATGTTGACTTACACCATCACTAAACGCTTCTTTTGTCCTCCATAAAATTTCATCTGGTAAATAATTACGTTCAAATGATTTTCTCAATAAATATTTTTCTATTGTTGAATGCTTACGTATAATAGAAGGAATTGATAGATAATATTGAATAAATGTCTTATCCAAAAAGGGTGTCCTTGCTTCTAATCCGTGTGATGAAATACAACGATCACTACGTAATCCATCAAATCTATGAATATCATCTAATAAACGTTTACATTCAATATCAAAATCAGTTGTTGTTGGTGAATGATGAAAGTATAAATATCCTCCACAAACTTCGTCTGAACCATCACCATTAAAAATAACTTTTGCACTTGAATGTTCAGAAATATATTTACAAACTAAATAATTTCCTACACTCGCTCTTACTGTTGTAGTATCATAACTTCCAATTCTCTCTATAACTTTAGGGATTGCGTTTAAAAAGTCTTCTTCTTTACAAATAACTTCATTATGTTTTGTCCCAAGATATTTAGCAACTTTACGAGCATATAATAAATCTGGTGACCCTTCAAAACCAATACTATACGTTTCTATCTTATATGGAGATAGTTTCTGAACGATTGAACAAATTAAACTACTGTCTAAACCACCTGATAATAAACACGCTATAGGTCTATCTGTTGTATCAACACGTTTTTTAACAGCTTCTATTAAACATTTACGAATTCCGTTACATATTGTTTCAATATTATTCATAAAAGGAAGAGATTGTAATGAATATGGTGTCCAATATGTCTCTTGTTGTAATTCATCACTATCTATATTATAAATACCACATACACCATTTTTCCATACATTTATCTTAACACCTTTCAAATATCCATTATCATTTAAATCTATAATAGGGTTCATTGTTGAAGATACACCAAACAAATGTTGATTATCTTTAAACATATATAGAGGACGAACACCTAACGGGTCTCTTGAGATTAAAAATTGTTTATTTACATCATCATAAATACAAAAAGAAAATACACCATCAATCATTGCTGACGCTTGTTTTACACCATATTTTATAACTAATGGTAGAATAACTTCACAATCACTCTCTGTATTTCTTTCTATATCACATAATTCCACAAATCTTTATGATTGTATACTTCACCATTACATATCATTGTATAATGTTTATAAATGAAAGGTTGTGTAGAACGTTTATTTAATCCATTAATTGCAAGACGATGAAATGCCATATATGTGTTCCCAATAGATTTAAATTGATAATCTTCAGGACCACGCTCATTGTGTTTAGATAAAATACGTTTAACATTATCTAATTCAGATTGATTATAAAGATGAGTAGACGAAAAGATATGACACATTAATAAAATATAAAAAAGAGTATTTAAGTTTTTAACGTGCATATTCTAATCCAACTAATCCATTTTTAATAATAACACGATTATATCGTTCTTCAAATACTTCTACATCATACGTATAATTATAAATATCCCAACGATTTTTACGAACAGCAATTACATTACCTTCATCATCACATAATTCATCAACAATATTCGGGTCATTTTTTAAAGGTGGTTCGATTGTCTGTATTTCAAATATAACTTTATCAAATTTACTCATATTTACACCACCGCTCGGTTGATGTTCTTCGTGACCTTGTTTAAGTTCAAATGAATAATTATATAATCCGTCTTTCCCTTTACCATTTGTTCTACTAAATCTCTCAACTTTTTCATATACATGACTTGGAAATGTATTTTCTCTATATTTTCCGTCAAATAATATTGAAAAATCAATTAATATATCCTTTGTCTTTTCAGTTGTTCTAATTCCGGATTGATAATAAATACCACTCGGGTCATATAATGAAGGAACTAAAGACAGTTCATATGGTTCATATTCATTCACCCAATTCGTATAATTCGTCCATTCATTTCTCTCCAGAGCATCACTACGACGAAAACGCCACATATAGTTTGTAACCAAGTTATGACTTTGAACTTCTAATTTATTTGACCCAACAATATTATAGAAAGAATAATTATATATATCTTTGAATAAATAAGTATGTGTTTTTGAAGCGTAATGTATTCGTTCTTCTGAATCTAAAAACACATAAGTACATAATAAATGTATGTTTGAATTCCATACATTATTTGTATTTGCATAATTATTATTTTCATTATTTGGTGGTTGTTGTAAAAATCTATACATTTGATGATTATCATTCGTGGGGTCTGGTGAGATATAGTCAGGTTTTATAATTTTATTATTATTAATAATAACACCACTTGGGTCTTCAATATTACGTATTCTGTAAAGGTCAGTTATTTTTCGTAATGTAATTGTAATTGAAAATTCAGAAAAAGATGTTGAGACTAATGGAAATGCTTTACTATGATGTGATGAAAACCAAGCGGATATAGGAATATATAATGTTCTTCCGCGAATACTTGGTTCAACCGCACTACCGTCTTGATATACTGCGTTTGGGTATAAACCATCACGACGAAACGCGTAAGCAGGGTCATATAATTCTTTCACATTTCCTGTCATATCATTCCATTTATCGAGTTTTTGTTTTGAATAATCACGATATGCCATACACATCAAGTATTCACCAGGAATTCTGGAGAGAGTTGCTCCTCCGCTTGTAACATGAATTTCTTTAATAATCATTGAACCAATATGTTTAATCCATTGAAATTCATAAGGTACATAATCTTGCTCATCTTTGTAAAAAAGTGGACTATAAATGTCAGGTAAATCAATAGATAAATAACAATCATAAAGTAAATCACCGTGCCTTGGTATAACAAATCTATAAGTTGTTTCTCCATCATATAATAATTCTTTATTACCAATATAGTCAATCTTAAACTTTTGTAATCCAAAATTTGTAATACTCTTGTATTTTTTTTTAAACAATGTTTTCTCTGGATTTCCATAAATCATTTGTGATGATTCACCTTTTGATACTAAATTTAGTAATCCTCCCGCCATAATTATTATATAATAACTAATATATATTTTTATATAATAACATAATAAATAATGGAAAAAAAATTATCATTAGATAACGTGAAAAAGATGTTACCTAGTTCACCAATAAGGTCATATAGTCCAATTATCTTATTAGCGTTATTTATATTTTTATTATATCGTATGGTACATAATGGAAGTTCAACACATAAGAATACGATGTACTCTACAATGGAGAGAAATTTAAAAGATATTCCTGTGAATATAAAAACAATATATGAAAAAGACGCACAACATCAACATCCATTACGTGACTATTATGTTTTAAGTAGTTATAATTCTTGTGGTCAGGGTGAGTATCATAATGGATTTGTAAGTTTAGACGCTCTAGATTTAGTTCTTCAACGTGGAGTGCGTGTTCTTGATTTTGAAGTATATCAGATTGATAATAAACCACAAGTTGCGATGTCTACAAAATCAAATCCCAATTTTAAAACCACATTTAATTCCATTGATATAGATAATGTATTTAAACATATACGTGATTATGCGTTTAATGCTGGTAAAGTTCCAAATTCAAATGACCCTTTATTTATTCATTTACGTATTCAGAGCCAACTTCGTGACTGTAGTGAGATGACTGCAAGTAAATTAAAATCCAATTTATCATTTCATTTATTAGAACCAAATGAAAAAAAACTATATATGTCTCACGTAAAAGATTTATTGGGTAAAGTGATTGTTATGGTGAATGATACAAACCCAATATGGAAAAGCACATCATTAGCAGATATGACTGATATTATTACAGGAACACAAGAATATCAAGTATATCGTAAATATGATATAGATAATTTACATAATCCTCGTCAATTTATGAAACATAACCAAACTTATATGGCAATTAGTGTTCCTGATGATTCAATGAATGGTAAAAATCAATCATTTAAAAAATCTCAACATTACGGTGTTCAATTTATTTGTATGAACTTTGGTACATTCGACACACATTTAGAAATGTGTTTAAGATATTTTAATCAAAAACGCACAGCATTTTCATTAAAACCCGACACATTAATTTATCATCCCGAAACAGTTCCTGACCCTAAAGTTCCTGATATTGATATGACACGTAAAGAAATTAATTTACCATATTTTAAATCTACCATATAGATGGTGATACAAGTTTATGTTCAATTTGTTTAACTTCTTTTAATATTTTATCTTTCCATTCTTCATTTTTTTCTATGTCATCAAAATCATCTTTAAAAACAGGTGTAATAACATAAGTATAAAGGACATAAATGATTGCAAAAATACTAATCACTTCAAATAATGATGATATTATTGAAATATGATGAACACCAAGACTTGTTAAAGTAATTCTTATCAATGGTTCAATTAACAAGTTTTTAATATCTCGGACAATGTTTGTGATACTTGTTCCTAATATTGTTCCTAATGTAATACCTAATACACCTTCTTCAATAAAATAGCGTGTGAAATTCATTTTATATATAATAAAGTATGAAAAATATTCTTTGTTTAAAATAATATGAAGTTCGAACAAGAATTATGTGGTGGTGAAATAACTCCTAATAATACTTATACGTGTTATCGTCCAAATACTTTACAAAAAATGAAAAAATTATGGAATATACGCCATCCTGATGATAAAATAGAGACAAATGATGTTAAGGAGATATGGAGGTCTTTAAAAGACCGTTTTTCTAATGTTTGTTATCGTGAGTCTTGTTGGATACAAAAAACATTCTTAAAGTATGAACTCCCACAAGACTTAATTAAATATACATTTGCACCAAAAGCACCTAAAACTTGGAAAAAAAATATAAATGAATGGTTATCATCATTAGATATTACACGTATTATGAATATATATGAATATAAATATCCCTGTTTTCAGTTTTTAGGTCCATCACCAATAGATTATGATGTAATGATACAAGATGAATGTGTTTGGGACGAACTATGTAATTTTAATTTATCATCTTATTTAAAACAAGGAGTACACAAGCTTGGTATTATATTTAATTTAGACCCTCATACATCAGGAGGTTCACATTGGGTCGCTTGTTTTATTCATTTAAAACGTGGGGAAATCTTATATTTTGATAGTTATGGAATAAAACCTCCAAAACAAATTATGAAATTTTTAAAAGAGGTTCAGAAACAAGGAAAGAAAAATAATTATAATATGAAAATATTATGGAATCATCATCGTCATCAATATGGTAATAGTGAGTGTGGTATGTATTCAATTTATTTTATTATACAAATGTTAATGGATGTTCCATTTAAAACAATTCAAAAAGAACATATATCAGATAAAAAAATGGAAGAATTAAGAAAGAGGTTATTTCAAATTGAATAATTTATATTCTCTTATAATTATAAATAATGAATTTTCAATTATTAGTTATTATAGTAGCGTTTATTACATTACTTATTGCTTTAGCATCTATAGGTTATATGATGTATAGCGCTCGTTATTCTGTTAAATTCCCACCAGACATTGCTGATTGTCCTGACTATTGGACTTCAACGAGCAACGGATGTCAGGTTCATCCACAAGGTTATAATCAGGGAACATTTACAGGGACCACTGCATCTTTTAGTTCACCTAAATATCAAGGAACGGGTGGTATAAAAGAAAAATGTAAATGGGCGAAACAACATCAGTTAACATGGGATACAATAACAAATAATCCTGTTTGTAATTAAATGTTTAAACCTATAACATAATATATGGATACTTTATGGAATATAGAAAAAAGGAATGATACATATATAAGTATAGAAAATGAACTATTAAAAAAACATCCTCGTATATGGGTGGAGGGTGAGTGTGGCACAGGCAAGACATACTGGATAAAATATGTTTTAAAAAAAATGGGTTATGATATGTTATATTATAGTTCATTAAATGTAAGAAATAAGCATGTTTTAGAAGAATTAACTTCAAATATAACAACAAATCGTAGTGTAATTTCATTTTTCAATAAGAAAATACAAAAGATAGTTTTAGTAATAGATCATATGGAAACATTACAACAAATGGATAAAACAGGTATTGTAACGATTAATCAATGGTTAAAAAATAAGAATAATTTTCCGTTAATTTGTATAACAAGTGATTTAAAAGATAAGCGTTTAAATGAACTTAAAAAACATTTTAATACGTGTATTCATTTAGATTATCCAACATTAGATGATATAAAATCAATAAATTCACGTTTAGACCAAGTTGAAAATCTACATAATATAAATAAAAAAATAAATTTTATAAATTCGTATCAAGACGAACAAGATTATAAAGAGTTTACAACAAATCGTGAAAAATCACAATACATTAAAAAAATATGTTCAGACCTATTTGTAAATAAATATAAATTTCATAATCATAATAATATTTTACAAGATACAGATAGAACTATTGTATCATTATTATATCACGAGAATATTCCATATACATTGAAGTTTCCAGAACATGAGCGTCTATATTATAAGATATTAAGTAATTATTCTTTTTCAGATTATCATGATCGTATAACATTTCAAAAACAAATATGGTTATTTAATGAACTCACACCACAAATTAAAATAATGTATAATCATTATTTATGGTGGAATGAAGTAAAAGAAAAAAAATATATAGAATCGGACTTTACAAAAATATTAACAAAATATTCTTCAGAGTATGGAAACTATGTATATTTAAAATCATTATCTGAAAAACTTCATATGGATGAATATGATATATACGCTTTCGCTTTACAATATTTTTCTTTAATTCAAGATTGTTATTTAGAACCATCAAGTGTAAAACGAAAAAATAACTTGAAGTTATATGATATTGATAAATTTCAAGAAAGAATTCAATATTATCAGATATCAGTGAAAGATATGGTCAGATTAATTAAGTTTATGTCTTTTAAGTTTAGAACGAATTCTTCTTTGTAATAGACGAATATAATATGTTTTATCAACAGCACATTTTACGTGATTATTTGTATATATTTTTATAAACTTCAATGTAGGGTCTTTCTTAATTATTTTAGAATATGTTCTTGGTTCATTCCATTCTTTAAGTTTATAATAATAATTATTATAAAAGTTTTTCATATTATAAATGAAGTCATTATATGTTTCATTCATAATTTCTTTTGGTGTATATGTATATTGAACGAAATAATGACCGTTTAATTTTGGATGTATTCCATGTATCATTGGATTATACAAATCGATAATACCGTATGTGTACATCTTTTATAATTTATTTATAATAATTAACATAATTTCAATTTTTTTTTATTAAGATATACTATAAATGGATAAATCTCTTAGAACTTTAAATAAATCTTTAACACGTTCATTAAAACCAGTAAAAAGTTTAGGTAAAACTTTAGAAAAAATGTCTTGGACTAAAGAACCATTTATTGTTTACATTGTATTCTTCATTGCGTTAATGAACGCGGTTGCGTACGCTTCAATGATGGAGCATAACGCGCTCCTTGTTTTCTTGGTGAGTGGTCTCTTATTAAGTCTTGTTACAAAAAATATGACACTTGTATTATTAGGAGCAATACTGATTACAAATGTATTATATCTTGGACAAAAAACTCTTGTAGAAGGGATGGAAACAAAATCTAAAAAGGATGAAAAACACGATGAACAAGATGACGACGACGACACGGAAGAGGTTTCAACACATATAGATGCTGTAAAAACAGCGAGTGATAATTTAAAACAAATTGAAAGTGTAGTTGGAAAAGACGGTTTGGATAAAATGCAAAAACAAATTGAGAAATATACAAATATACAAGAAGGTCTTGGAAAACAATTAGAAAGTGTTAAACCGATGATAAATACAATGACAAAGATGTTAGAGAATATGCCTGGTGCTGGTTCTTTATTAAATAAAAATTGAATATAAAAACGATTTTTTCATTAATAATTAGAATAATATTAATGAAATATACAAAACAATATTGTGTAACAATAAAAAATCTTATAAAAGACTATGACAACATTGATATAGAAGATTACATTAAAAATGAGTATGGTGATAAATGTTATATTGATGGATTTATATTAAAAGATACGATTCGTATTTCATATATATCTGTTCCATATTTAGAAGATGAGACATTAATATATCAGGTTAAATTTAACTGTGATTGTATAAATATTTCAGAAGGTGAGCATATTGAATGTATAATTAAAGATAAAACAAAAGTTGGATATGAAGTAAAAACAGATTATTCTATTGGTTATATCTTAAAAGAATTTATAGATGATAGTGTTGTTCTTGATATCGGTGATAAAGTTATTGTTGAAGTATTAACATATAAATATAAATTAGATGATACACAACTTACATTTATTGGTAAATATATAAACAAAATTTAATATTTAAATATATATGATATTAGAAGAGTTAAAGAACGAATTGGAAAGATTACCTGATAAAAACCATCTTGAGATATTTAAAATATTTAAAGAGTATGGTGTTGAATATTCAGAGAATAAGAATGGTATATTTATAAATTTATCATTTGTTGAAAATGAAGTATTAGATAAATTGATGTCATATTTATCAAAAATAAAAGAACAAAATTTATTTTTAGAGAAACTTGAAAATCAGAAAGAGGAATATAAGAGTTTATTTTTTAATGAGGATGATACGAATAAACCAAAAATAAAAATTACGAAAAATCGTCGTGGACGTCGTAAAAAGAAAAATTGATTTTATTTATTTTTTTTAATGATTAAAATAAAATCAATAATGATACCTTATATTGTTGAAGAGGATTATAAATCTAAATTATGGCGTTTTCCATATAAAACATATGATATTGGATTTTGGTTTGTTTATTATTTAACAATTGAAGACGATACGATATGGAATATCTTAAAACAACAATTACATATACAACAAATTAATGAGATTGATTATAAGAAGAAAATAATAAATCAACTACAAAAAAGAAAATTAACAAAATCACAATTTGAAGAATTAAAAAGTGTTTTAATGTGTGAAAAACGAATAAATATATATCAATTACAACGTCTTTTATATTCGTTAAATATAATGTATAAAGTAAAGTTTAATAGAGGTTCATTCTGGAGTTGGAATATTCGTGAAGATTATGAGAATAGTCCTTCTAAATTTTGGATTGAATTATTACAAAATGAGAATGGTGATTATGAATATAATATTTATGAGGGTGATTTAAATAAAAATGATTGTATATACGCACAAAATTTAGAAAAACCATTAAAATCAATTGGAACATATAAATTAGATGAATTAAAAAACATAGCACAACAGTTATGTATTTTAAATACATATCATCTTAAAAAACGCGAATTATATAATTTAATATTACTAAAAATTGAATAAAAATATATAATGAATATGTATATAAGTAATTAAATAAAAACACTTATGAATACATTCGAAGATATAATTCAGTCTTATTTAAGTTCTTCATATAAGAATGAAGAATTAGAAGCAAGGTTTGGAACATTACGACAACCAAATATTAAAAGAAATGACTTTGAAAGAATAATATCATTTTTACAAACAAAAGGGTTTCAATTAAAACAAGAACAGTATCTTTTGAGGGTACAACCAATAAAACAAGAAGAGAGACTACCACGTATAGAAATAAATGGGTTGAAACCGATACAAGAGTATTGTATTACAAATTCAATATTGAATGAAAAAACGAACAAGTTGAAATCAAGTGTCTATATTGTTCGTAAAAAATATTTAAGTAAACCTTATGATATTCATAAATTTAATGTTCGTATTTCTTATCAAAAAGAACAAGTTGTTCGTGGAGAATTACAATCATATATTCAGCAATGGAATGAACTTTTGAAATATTATCGTCATTTACGACGTTTTACATTTACTCATCCTTCTTACCCTCAATTTCGTATTGATATGAGTATTGTTAAACAATCATCTTTAAATTCTAAATATAAACCTATACCCAGAAGAACAATTCAAGAATCTAATTTATTCAATAATGACCCACAATATGAGATTGAAATTGAAGCAATACATAAAAATTCTTCAAAAGAAGAATTACTTTCTTCATTTAAAAAATTAATTCAACTTGTATTGTCTGGATGGCAAAATTCATTATATCCAGTAACATTTGATGAGATACAAGATGTTAAAAAGAATTATTCGTCACTTATTTATGGAGATACACGAAGATTATTTTCGAAACATTTTATTGGGTATTCTTCTGTATCTCTTGAAATGAAACATCTTCAACCATTAACTGAAGATCTCTCATTGAGAGATAAATTAAAAAGACATAATTTAAATAATACATATGTATTTACAGATAAGGCAGATGGTGAGAGAAGATTATTATATATTAATCGTGATGGTAATATGTATACAATTGATACAAATATGAATTTTCATTTTACAGGTGTAAAATCTAATAAGTATAAACAAACCATTTTAGACGGCGAGTATATCTCTCATGACCGTAAAGGGGAGTTTATAGATTTATATATGGTTTTTGATATTTATTACTTAAATGGTATTGATATACGTGGGTTACCATTTGCGATTACAGAAAACTTTTTTGAAGTTATGAAAGATGATTTAATTAAATTACCATTTAATAATGACATAAGTAGTTATAAAGATATAAAAACGAGAATAAAATGTCTAAATGAAGTCGTAGAAGATAATACCCGTGAAGGTATTACAGCGTTTGTTCCATTTAAAATGTTTATGAAACACTTTGATTATTCTGACGGTGATACAATATTATACTCACAAGCAATAAAGAATATATTTGAAAAAAAGGATAGTGGTGATTTATATCCTAACTTGAAATTACAAAATATTATATATGAGAATGATGGTATTATAATGACACCTATGATTACAGGTGTTGGTATGGATTGGATAGGACAAGAAGTTACAAATTATAAAATGACGTGGTCTTCATCATTTAAATGGAAACCTCCTGAATTTAATACAATTGATTTTTTAGTATTTATAAAAGATAAATCTATAAATACAACTATGGTTAAAGGTGATATAGTTAAATATCAACAATGTATTTTAAATGTGGGGTATGACCCTAAAAAACACGGTTATTCTAATCCATATGAACGAATGTTAAAGGCACAATATAAAGATTTGAAATCAAATGTGGATGAGATAAATGATGGATATCGTCCAAAACCATTTTATCCTATACAACCTGAAGATGATAAAGCACACATTTGTAATATTCCTTTGATAAAGGGTTTAATGTATACAGAAGATGGTAAAGATACATTTGAAAATGGAACAATTGTTGAATTTAAATATGATAATACGCGTGAAGAAGGATGGAGATGGATACCTATACGTGTAAGACACGATAAAACTTATGAATTTCGTAATAATGAAAAGAACTATGGTAACGCGTATCACGTAGCACAAAGTGTATGGACGTCAATACACCATCCAGTTACACAACATATCTTATTAGGTAAAGATAGTATTCCTTCAATTATAGAACAAGATGACGTGTATTATTATGGTGTTTCAGGAAAAAGTCAGACTATTTCATTAAGAGATTTTCATAATTTATATGTTAAAAAAGAATTGATTTTAAGAACAATAAGAACAAGTAGAAGAAATAAATCTCTTGTTGACATTGCTGTTGGAAAAGCGGGTGATTTACCAAAATGGATAGTTTCTAATGTTAACTTTGTTTTAGGTCTTGATGTAAATAAAGATAATATATATAATCGTATAGATGGCGCTTGTTCTCGTTATTTAAATTATAAAACACGAAATAAAAATACTCCAGATTGTTTATTCGGTGTTGCGGACAGTTCTAAACATATATTAAGTGGTGATGCTTGTTTGGATACAAATTGTAATAAAATTATTCAATCTTTACAACAACCTGTTAGCGAACGTGAACGTATACGTGATGAAATAGGAGATGGCGTAGCACAATATACGGGATTTTTAAATGATAAAAAATTCCACGTTGTATCGTGTCAATTTGCATTTCATTACTTTTGGGGAACACATAAAGATTTACATATGTGTTTGAGAAATGTAAGTGAATTATGTGAGATTGATGGATATTTTATAGGAACTTCATATAATGGTAAACGCGTATTTGAATTATTAAAAAATATAAAAGAGAACGAACAAGTTGATAAGTATAAAAATGGTAATAAGATTTGGAGTATTATAAAAAGATATGACCATAATAGTTATGTTGATGATGATACGTGTATTGGATACGCGATCGATGTTTATCAAGAAACAATAGGTCAATACTTTAAAGAATATCTCGTAAACTATGAATATTTAACAGAAGTCATAAAAATGTATGGGTTTGAACTAATACCAAAAGAACAACTTAAAAAAATGTATTTATCTAAAAGTTATGAAAGTTTGAATAAAATGTATAACATAATGATAAACAAAATAAATGTAGATAAAAGAAAAGGCATAGTTAAAACATTAAAAGAAACTGGTAAAGCATCAAGAATGTCTAAAGAAGAAAAAGAAATAAGTTTCTTAAATAATTATTTCATATTCAAGAAAGTTCGTGATGTTAATGCAGAGGAAGTAATGAAATCATTTTTAAAAGGTAGAACAACTATAAAAAAACGTGATGAACTAAATGAACTACCTGAAAAACAATCAATAAAACAATTTAAAGAACCTCCGACACCGACGGTAGATGAAATGGCATCGGGAGAGATGGAATCATAAACATAAATATCCATAATAAAATGATATAAATTCCATATGGAACAAATTTTTTATTAAATAATATCATCATACTAACAATAACTAAACATATGTATAAAATATATTGAATAATATGATAAACAACAGTATAATATGTTGTATTTTTTTCATTAAAATAGAATTTACGATTATATAAATCTTTTTTTCGTTTCATTATTTCATTATCTTGTTCTTCTTTATCCTTTATACGTTTTGTATATGAATAAATTGTATCTATATTATCATAATTTTGATATAATATATCATACTCTTGTATATCTTGTAACAATGATTTATACTTTTTATTCCATTGATTTACATATTCTTGTGGAGTTTCTTTCTTCATTATTCTATATATATAGTATAAAATAATGAAGAGTTATGAGTTTACGTGGGTCATATTATTAGGAGTAACGATTTTAACAATATTACGTTCATTAAACGATGATTTAACAACAGATAAACAAATTTCTCTCCAGTTATCTACTCTTGTAACATTAATCGCGTTTATGCATTATACATTAATGCTTCAGCGTAAGAAAAATATTGTTTTATACAGATACATGGACTGGGTATTCACTACGCCATTATTACTTATTGATTTTTGCTTAATCGAAGGTATTACAGATGTAAACTTATTAATTGAAATTGTTCTTTATAATTGGTTAATGCTTGGGTTTGGATTATTAGGAGAAATGAATATAATCAATCGTTGGATAAGTATGTTTGGAGGGTTTATTCCATTTGGACGTATTTATTGGTTATTAAAAGATAAAGTAAAACATAAAGAAAGATTAAATATATTTATTGGTTTATGGAGTTGTTATGGTGTCGTTCATATTATACCACAACGTGTAACGAGAGAGTTCAGTTATAATATATTAGATATGATTTCTAAAGGATTATTTGGATTATATGTATATTATTTAAGTTATATGTAAAATAAGTTTATTCAATATATTTACGAAATGTTAAACTATAACGCGGTTCAATAATATGAGGTTCTTTTAATATTTCGTGTGTATAATATTTTTGACTTGTTCCCATCATAATAAATAAACTATTATCTTCTAATGGAAATGTCATATTGATACCTTGTTGATTTGGGTCGCGCTTACACGATTTAATATTTTCATTATTAAAATATACACGATTAATATTCATCATACGNGTTGCTCCTATGGATAATCCCATAATTGTTGGATAAATTCCAAAACTATCTATACAATCTCTATGTGGATGAATACTATCATAACCGTGACGATAATAATTAATAAGACAACTATTCATAACGAATGATGTATCTATACAACTTGAAGAAGGTAAAATAGAATTAATATCATGTTCTTCTAACTTTTTTCTTATAGCACCTTGAATTTTATAAATCATTCGTTCATAAGGTTCACTCTTCCAACGTTCTAATCTTGTTTTCCAAGATTTACAAAAGTAATTTTCATTCTCTTGAAACCATAATTGAAGACGTGGTATAGGTTTATTCTTCGCTCCTGTTCCATTCTTATAATGTTTTTGTTGAAGCCACGATGTTAATTCATCATATAATTCAAAATCAAGAATATTAGGTATATAAATAAATACCGAATATTCATTTTCACTATATTCTTTATGAATTGTATATATCATTTTCTTTTATAAATAATCATATACTCAACTTAACTATCAATTTTTATTGAATGAACTTCTAACAACTTATTGTATCCTTCAATAGAATGTATCATTATTGTCTTATCATCACCATCAAATGGTCTCTCTACGTCATTGATTTTTATATGAATATTTAAACTCTCGTCTAAACTAAATAACTTTTCTACACCATCAATAATATCTTGTAATGAGTGTTTTGGTTCTTCTTCTTCTTTAAACAAAAATTCTATACCATTATTTATGAATTTTTTGTAATACTCACGAAGTATATTTAATTCATTTTCTATATGTTCCGCATTAATAGCACATATAAGTAAATCTTTATTTGTTGCTATTAATTCATCATACAACTCGTTCGTTTCTATTAAATCAAATAATCTATCCTCATTTTTAATATCAATATTATGTTCTGTTAATAATTTTTTTATATCATCTTTATTAAAATTATTTTTTATGATTGTTTGTTTATATTCTTCAAGCGTATTAATAAATGTTTCAAAATCTTCATTCGTTTTGTATAATGTATCTTTAAATTCAGATATAGGTTTTGAACTTTCATAATTTTTTAAAGAAAGAATATATCTATCTTGTAAAAGTGGTATTTCAATATGATTATCACCATATACATATTGTAGTCTTCTAATATTCATATCCATTGGAAGTTTATAACATACAATACTATCTAAATCTATATTACAATGCATACGTCCAATATAATTAGGACTTTGGAATTTATAAATCAAAACTGTAAATTGTTTAAATATTGTGATAATATCCTTTGTAGATAGTTCATTATTTTTCAAATATGTTGATAAGGTTAAATCCCAAGGTTGCAAAATATAATTATTATCACGAACCATATATGGAATTATTAAATGAATATTAGGATATGTGTTCGCGTTGAATGAAGATTGAACTCTTTCTACTGTATCTATTTGTCGTTCATTTAAATGTTCTTTTAATATACCACAACTCTCATTATAACATAATATTGTTTCTTTATCATTTAATTTTGTTTTCCGTGTTGGTTCTTCGTTGATTGATGTTTCAAACCTTTCTTTTAATTTCAATAAATATTCATTTATCTGTTTTGTTGTATCACCACCTTTTAATATAAATGTTTCATCTGGTTCTTCACCAGTAATAATAACATTTTGTATATCTAATCGTTCACATTTAGAATTGAATTGTTTCTGATAAGGACATTCAAATTCATTCGTGTTATCATTTATAAACATATGACGGTCATCTCTCCCCAAATATTCACAAAAGAAACATCTGTTTTTATTAGAATTAAATGAAGACAACTCTTCAGATGAATAATACTTCTTTAATTCTGGATATTGATTTATGAGCATTGAAACAAATGACCACCATAAATCTAAACTATTATACGTATTATGTTCCATATTCCAAGGTTTAATATTAAAATAGTGATAAATATATGGAATATTCTTTTCTGGATTTTCGTATAATCTCATTATCCAATTTAATTTCCAAGGTATAGCATTATAACGCTGGTCTATATAATTCCATTCTGTCTGTTTCACTTCGTGATAAAATAAAGATATGGACTGTTCATCAAGCATTGAACCACTACTTGTATAACCAAAAGGTTTCTGTGAGTTCAACCATGAACGAAAACTAATATAATCATTTTCATTAGGTTTCAATAATACACTTGTTCCAATTAAAAAATGTGTTTCTTTTCCTTGTTCCATAATGTCTCTCGGTATACGTTCACAATGATTTTCATATTCGTAAAATGGATTTGATTTATGTGATTTTGTATTATAAGGACTTACCCAAGGAGAACTAAATGTCCCCGAAGGTGTAGAACAATTAAATAGTTCATCCATACAATGCACGATTACAGTATCCGCATCAATAAATAATATCTTTTCATATTGGTCTAATAATAAACAATTCCATTTTGTATATGAGTCTGATACCCAATGACTGTATTTATCTTGTATCGCTTTTCTTAAATTACTTTCTTGAGTGATATAAGGCACTTCAACAACAATATCAAACACTTTTAAAGCATCTTTTAATAATGTTTTATTAGAGTAAATATCAGGTGTCATCATACACACACAATCGACAGAAGATCCCGATGCTTTCCAGCTCCAACAAGACGCTAATGCACCAGCAATATACTTTTCATCTTTCATAACTAACCATACAGCAGCGTTCGTTGAAGAAGGTTTAAATGAAGGTTTCTTATACTGAACCGGTATGTCACGGAGAGAAGTCATTTCTTCTTGTCGTGAACGATAATCAGACATTACACCAATACAATAAATATAAGTATCACCTATTTCAAAACGTCTTCCAATAATACGAACATTTACAGTATCACCCACGTTCATACGATTAAATCTTCTATTTTTATAGTGATGGTCACGAGCAAGGAATACAATAACAGGTGATATATCTTCACGTGAACGAACAATTAATCCCGCTTTTGTTTTATTTGTAATAACACCTTTAAACTCAATGTTTGCAACAGGATTACATATAAGTGCTGTAAATATAACGTGTATAATAACATTTGTTCCAGATAAAATGGGATATGTTATACGAACAATACGTATAGAGTTTGGACGTACAAATCCTTCTGGAATACATCGTCCTTCAATTGTACGTTTTAAATATGTTTCAATAATTGTTTGTTGATTACTACCAATTGATTGTATTGGTAGTGTAATTTTTCGTGTCAATAATTGTTTCATATATAATCCATAACCTTTATCACGATGCAATAAATTTCTATCTTTAGATTGTGGTCTTGATAAATCCATAGTTGGTTGTGTTTTCTTTTCTTGTGTAACGAGTTTTAATCCTAGATTTTCATATTTTGATTTATCACCGTCATATAATCTAACGTTTGGCGATTTTATAATATGTGTTTTTATATTTAATTTATCAATAATTCTTTTCATTGTGTTCCATTCACTACGATTACCATAACCATAAGAAAATGTTAAGGTGTCGTATGTACCTTGTTCTACAATTTTTTTTAAAGATTTTCGTAGTTGATTTGTCTGTGTTGAAGGTTCTTTTTTAGAATCATAAAACGTCCAAATAATAGTTCTTCCTTTATCTGTATCCATATACAAAGGTTCTCCTATAGTTGGTTTTACATCTTCATTATTATAAAAATTTGTGTTAGGATACATTGTCATAATTTCATCTATAAAATCGTCTGGTTTATTACTATGGATATCTACGGATACAACAATTGTTTTTACCATAGGTAGTTGTAAAATATCACCTTCAATATATTTTGATTTTAATTCTTTTCTTATTGTTTTTGGAGCGGATTTGTTTGTTTTTGGTGGATTTTTATAAGAAGAACTTTTAACAAGTTTTTGACACGTAGAGAGAAATTTTAAATATATACGTGTTCTTATAAAATAATCAATATCATATTTCATTGGTATTTTTCTATTCTTTATTTTTTCATTTATAATATCTGTTTTATAAACTGTTCCTGTTACNCGTGCNGTTTTTTTTGTAATAGAACATAAATCATTNGTATTATTTGTAGAACCAAATTCTAATGAAAGAGCATTCCAATCTTTATTATTTAAATGTGGTTTTATATATTCAACAATTTCATTCCAAGGTTTTAAAAGTTCATATGTTTCATCTAAAATTAAAAAGGTTTTATAATTTTCTATATTATCACTTTTGAATATAGAATTTATTACAGTTTCATATTTTGAGATTTGTGCTGTTGTAAAATCCTTTTTTTTTATTGTTTCTATATCCGTATTAAATTGCTCTTTTATTTCATCATCTGTATTTGGAATGTTTACAAATGTAATAATTTCTTCACTAATTTGTTCTATAAAATATTTTTTTATTTCTTCTTTCTTATCTTCATTATATAAAAGAATAAATACGTGGTCTACCATAAATAATATATTTTTATATTATATTCATAAATAAATAATTTAATTTATCGTTATTTTTGTATTTTATTATTGAATGTTCAGGTTGTTGTTTTTGTATTTTTTCATAAACTTTGTATATTTTTGAAACAAGTGGAGAAACAGAAAGGGGACATAAAGGAGTATCTATAGTGGGTTGATATAGAAATAAGCAAGCAAAGTAAAGAATATATTTACGTTTACGTTTCATTGGTGTTGTATAATGAATTTGAAATAATGTAAGCAACGAGTTCACAATTTTTTTTTGTTTTCCACTTGTTTTTTTTAAAATACAATCCCATAAAAACCATATAAAATCATAACTATATTTTTCTTGAATATAGTTTTGTTTTCTTTTTTTCATTTTAATAATTTGTTTTTTACGACTACATTGTTGTTCATAAAATAATAACCAATCAATCCAATAACAAGCAAGATGTGGATTTTTTTCTATAAATAAAGCGTTAAACCATTCATTTAAAGGAATATACAACTCTAAAGCATCATCTTTTTTATCAAAAAATGTATCAAATTCATTTGTATCTTTTGCTTTTAATTTAAGTGATAAATTAGAATATTCAATATCTTCTTTTGTAATTTTTTGTGATATAAGCGGAGAACGTTTCTGTGAAAATACAAAAATAGATACAATTTCGGCAAATAATTCTCGTGTTAAGAGATGATTACGTAATATATGTTGTGTTCGTATCCATTCACGAAATTGTATAAACCGTTGTTCCATTAAGAATGCTAGTTTCGGATTTCCTAATGAAATGTGTTTTCCTAAAATATGTATCAATATATTCCATAAATCTAAAAATAGTTCACTACATACGAGTTCAGCACACCAATAAAGTGCAGGTTCTATTTGTTCATTAAGAATAGATTTTTCTAATTCTTTTAATACGTGTGTTTTTTTATAACCGGTATATGTTGTTGTGGTGTATCTATTGATTGGGTTATTGCTTGAATCACATTTTTGAAATATGTATGAAGTTTCTTGTATAGTTACGTATTCTTTCATATTTTTTTTAATATATATATATAACAATATGGAACGTTTCGACATACTTAAACTAGGATTAATATTATTAGCACTTTTATTAATGATAAATCTATTAGTACGTCAGTATTCAACATCTAACGACATAAAATCAGAAGGTTTTAAACAAAAAGAAAAATTTTTATTAAAGAAAGGTAATGATGTATACGATACATTTTACGCTCCGATTTATCAAGTGATTATGGAAGACCCTAAAAAAATAAATTATGAATTAAATGAAATTGCGTCTATCTCTAATATAGATAAACATTCGGTTGTTCTTGATGTTGGTTGTGGTGTCGGTGGTCATTTAATACATTTAAAACATAGTATTCCTAAATGTAAATGTGTTGGTTTAGACCAATCCAAAGCTATGATAAAATACGCACAGAGAGAAGAATATAAATATTTGAAAAAGAGAGATATAGAATGGGTTCATGGTGATATATTAGATAATTATCAATTTGAACCTGAAACATTTACACATATATTCGCTCTTCAATTTAGTTTATATTGTATTGAAAATAAATCAAGGTTCTTTGAAAATTGTTATGATTTTTTACAGAAAGATGGATCATTGATAATACATTTAGTAAATAAATATAAGTTCGACCCAATTGTAAATCCTGCCAATCCTTTATGGATGATATCACCACAGAAATATTATAAAGAAAGAATGACAAAATCACACGTAAAATTTGATGATATGACATATAAATCTTCATTTGATATGAAAGATAATAATACCTGTGAATTTAATGAAACAATGATTGATGAACGATCACAACATATAAGAAAAAATAAACATATTCTTTATATGATGCCTCAAAAACAAATTTTAAATTTGGCGAGTGAGTGTGGATTTAGTATTTTAGGAAAAGTTGATTTAAAACATTGTGGTTATGAATATCAATATATTTATATATTACGTAAATAATGATTTATATTTTTTTATAACTTCTTTTTTTTGTTCTTTATAATTTACTATTGGTTTTTTGTATATACTCGTATCATAGTGGTTATACCATTCGTGTATATACTTCGGTTCAATATTATGTAATTCTGGTATCCATGTTTTTATAAATATTGCTTCAGGGTCATGTTTTTCACTTTGTAACCATGGATTAAAAATACGAAAATAGGGTTGTGAATCAGCACCTGTTCCTGCTACCCATTGCCAATTACCATTATTACTCATCGGGTCATAATCTAATAATTGTTGTGCGAAATAACGTTCTCCTTCTCTCCAATCAATTCCAAGAACTTTTACAAGAAAACTTGAAACAATTAGTCTTCCACGATTATGAATATACCCTTCATTATTGAGTTGTCTCATACAAGCATCAACAATCGGAAATCCTGTTTCACCTTGACACCAATATTTAAAATATTTGCGGTTCCAATGTATAGAACTATATTTATCTTTTAATGGTTGATTTTTATCTTTTATTTGTCCTTGTAATACTTTTGGATTTGTATAAGTGATATGTGCGTAAAAATCTCTCCATAATAATTGACGACGAAAATCTGTATTTTCTATACAATTATATACTTCACGTGGAGATAAACATCCATATTTTAAATATACAGAAAGTTTTGATGTTGATTTTGTCAAATCATTACGATTATTTTCATATGTTGAAGCATTTTGTTTCATATCTTTTAATAATTTCAGTCCTTCATTACGACCCCCTTTTAAAATAGAATGTATATATGTGTCTACAAGTTTATTTCTTATGGTCTAGAGATAATGAATTATTTAAAGTTTTAATCTTTTTCATAAGTGTTTTTGAAGTTTGTTCTGTTAATTGTATTTTTTTTAAATAATAGTTATAAAATGGTGTAAATTTTAAATAAGGTTTTTCTAACTTTGATATAGGTAATAAATATAAGTCGTCATATGATTGAACATTAAATGTATTACATAAATCAGTATCACGTTTTATTGAATATGGTGTATAATCTTTGTTAAAATATAAAGTTGTGAAGTCATACTTTTTAAGGATTTGTTTAATATTTTGTCCATACTCAATAATTAACTTATTATTTAATTGTTGATTTAAATCTTCTAAACTTTCAATCATACATTGAATACTTCTTTGTGATTTATAAGGATTATGTTCGACTTGTTGTGGATTAAAAATAAACATTGGATAAACAACATCACATTCTTTTAAACAATGGTGTAATCCAATATTATCATAAACACGTAAATCTCTTCTAAATAAGAATAACCCTATTTTCATAATTTGTGTATTGTATTATATACAGAATAAACTAAACCAAATAACAACCCACCCCATACGGCGTCCATCAATACTGTTAACCACGTATAATTATTGAACATCGCTTTATTTGTTCCATCAAAGACCGCGTATATAACCCATCCAAGTATCATAGCGTCTATTAATGTTGCATTTTTATTTCGGTGTATGAAGTAATAATACCCAATAATTAAAAAAATATATGAAAGAAACGCACCACCATAATCAATAGTTAATGGTGATTTTTGTATTTGTTTAACAACTTTACGAAAATGTGGTGTTGTAAGTGTTAGATATATACTATCAATACCGAGTAATATTACACTAATCCAAAATAAATCTTTTATCATAACTTTTATAATAAACCTAGCGAAAATAAAAATTTTGATTGAATATTGTTATAAATAATAATTTATTTTTGTCTTGAATTTTTTTTAGGTCAGCGTAATCTTACATATACATCATTTTATATGATTTATTTGTTGATGACGAAGTATTATGAAGAAGTTGATTGATATGTTCTTGTTTAAGAGATAGCGGGAATGTAATTTTATGTTTTGTGTTAAGAATATGTGTTTGACCGAGATAATATAAGTTCATTTTACTATAAATCTTTTCAATACATCGTTTCAATTCTCTCACACCTTCTTCTGAATTTGTATATTGACGTATAATATATTGTATCACATCATCATTATCAAAATTAAGTTTTAGATTATTGAATATATTTTCAAAATGAGGGATTAAATGTTTCTTTGTAATTTCAATCTTTTCTTTTTCAGTATATCCTTTTGTTTCAATAATATATAAACGGTCTTTTAGAATTGGATTAATACGGTGTTCATCATTATAACTAAATATAAACAAGGACTTACTTAAATTGAATTCAATATCACTAAAATACTTATCACTAAATTGAGAGTTTTGTGTCGTATCTGTTAAGTGTGTTAAAATACCATTGATTTCATCACCCTTTGGTGTATCACTAATTTTATCTAATTCATCAAAATAGAACACAGGGTTCATACAATCAATTGTTGTAAGCGTATCCACGATTTTTCCCCATCGACTACCATCATATGTATATGAATGTCCATCCAGAAAACATCCATCAGACACACCACCAAGAGGTATGAACGCAAATGGTCTTTTTAATACCTTACTAATTCCTTCTTTAATAATCGATGTTTTACCTGTTCCAGGTGGTCCTTTCAACGCAATCGCTGAACTTACAGATGAAGGGTTCACTAACCACTGACCGATAATTTGCATAATTTGTGTCTTTACGTGTTCCATACCATATACAACAGTATCTAAATGTTTGTATGCTTTCTTAATAAATTCTGAACATTCATTATGATTACTCCCATTAAATTGGACTGGAAGTTGTTTATAACGACCAAACGGTATTTTTAAAAGTGTTTTAAGATATTGTTCTCTTTTATGATATTCATTACTACTATCATCACTCATATTAGAGAGGACTTCGTAATCCTTTATCATTTTTTGTTTAATGTGATATGGAACGTGAGATTTAAGAATTCTAAATAGAATAGGACTACGATGATAAATTTTACCTTCAAAGATTTGTTCTTCTTTATGTTTTGATACTTTATTCAATTCTGTTGTAAGATGTTCTAATACATCATCAACATTGTTAGATATTGTTAGATATTGTTTACAATCGTTAGGATTGAATATAAAGTTCAGTTGTTCATTACATAGTTTTTGTTCTTCATTTGTTAAAGAATTAAAATACGATATATCATCTTCTTCAGTTTTAATTTTATTTTTAAAAATAGTCTTGAATTCTTTACATAATTTCTTTTGTTGTTTTTCATTATATCTATCTTCAATTTCTTTAAATTTCTCTTGTTCCTTTTCTAATTTTCGTTCAATCATTTTAAGATATCTTGGGTTCTTCTTACTACGATATTTTTTATACATTTCAACCATATCTTTAAGGTTCGTATTAAATTCTTTTTGTTCTATATATTCTTCTTCAATATCTTCTTCGTCTTCGCTTGATGTTTCGTCATCTTCTTCTTCTTCATCATCTTCATTATTTGAAAGAAGGAGGAATATATTTTTTAATTTCTTTATTCTTTGGTCTTTTTTAGATATTGTTTGTTCTTCTTCCTCTTCAGTTTCAGATGATGTAGATGGTTCATAATCTTCGTCATCACTACTCTCATCCTTTACGCGCTTATTATATTTCTTATTATGTGTATCTTTCATCGACATAATTTCTTTGGTGCTTAATCAATCTGCGCAATCTTTAAAATTCAATTTTTTATTATTTGAAAAAAATTGAATAAATTAATTTATATAAAGATAGTATAAACATTATATATATCATATAAAAAATGAAAGAAATGACACCTTCAAAAATTATTGGAATTCAATTTAGTATGCTTTCAGCAGATGAAATTCGTCGTTCTTCTGTTGTAGAAGTTACATCAACAGAAAATTATGTAAATAACAAACCAGCAATTGGTGGTTTATTTGATCCACGAATGGGTGTTTTAGAACCACGTATGATATGTCCAACCGATCATCATAATTATATAGATACACCTGGATATTTTGGACATATTGAATTAGCAAGACCTGTATATTACATTCAACACGTAAAACATATTATGAAAATATTGAGATGTGTATGTTTTAAATGTAGTCGTTTACTAATTGATAAAGATAAATATTCTTATGTATTAAACCTTGACCCGGTGAAACGATGGGATACCGTGTTTCACGTAGCAAGTCATATAAAAATGTGTGGTTCCGACAATAAAAATGGTTGTGGTTGTGTTCAACCATCATCAATTACACGACCACGTTTTGATACAATTATTGCGGAATGGAAGAAACTTGGAGATGAACCTGAAAAACCTGTTGTAAAAATTAGTGCGGATATTGCTCTAACAATCCTTAAAAAGATTACGGATGAAGACATCACATTTATGGGATTTTCTCCTAAATTTTCACGTCCAGAGTGGATGATATGTCAAGTTTTGGCAGTTCCACCACCTGCTGTACGTCCATCTGTAAAACATGATTCACAACAACGTAGTGAAGATGATTTAACACATATTTTGATGAATATTTTGAAAACGAATAAAAAACTTACTGACTTGATACAACAAAATCAGTCATCTGGTAAAATTTTGGATGATTGGACTGAAGTATTGCAGTATCATGTTGCGACACTTGTCAATAATAACACACCAAATATGGCACCCATTTCTCAACGTTCAGGAAGAACATTTAAATCAATTGTTGAAAGATTAAATGGTAAGTCTGGTCGTGTTCGTGGAAATTTGATGGGTAAACGTGTAGATTTTTCAGCAAGAAGTGTAATCTCTCCTGACCCTAATTTAACCATGAAAGAGTTAGGAGTTCCTATGAAAGTTGCAATGAATATTACATATCCGGTTGTTGTAAACAAACGAAATATGTCATTCCTTAAAAAGTTGGTTAAAAATGGTCCTGAAGTATATCCAGGAGCTAAAATACTTGAAAAATCTTCAGGTGATAGTATATCATTGAAATATATTGATAGAGAGAGTATTGTAATTGAAGAAGGTGATATTATTCATAGACATGTTATTGATGGAGACCCTGTATTATTTAATAGACAACCTACACTACATCGTATGAGTATGTTATGTTTTTACGCTAAAGTTCTTGAAAAGGGTGATACATTTCGTATGAACTTGGCGTGTACTGCTGCGTTTAACGCAGATTTTGATGGTGATGAAATGAATATGCATATGCCACAAGATGAAGAAGCACGTGTAGAATTAAAACATCTTGCGTTAACTTCAAATCATATGATAAGTCCAGCAAATCATTCATCTATAATGAGTTTATTTCAAGACTCACTTCTGGGTGCGTATTTAATTACTCGTCCACATGTTCAATTTCATACTCGTGAATTAATGAATTTAATAGGGCGTTTTTATCATAAATATGAACCCATATTGTTTGAAAATAAGGATGCGTTATATTCTTCATTCCAACTTTTAAGTGAAATCTTACCACCACTTACAATGACTATGAAAGATAATTTTTACATTCAGCGTGGTAGATATATTAGTGGACAAATGGATAAAAAGATATTGAAATCAAATTCAAAAGGGTTGATACAAAGAATTGTAAATGATTACGGTCATAAAGCAGGATCTCAATTTATTGATGATATTCAGTATATTATTACGGAATATATGAAAAAGATTGGTTATAGTGTAGGTATTAGTGATTTAATTGCTGACCCTAAAACGAATGAAAGAATTACATCATCTATAAAAACAAAAATAAAAGATGTTGACGAACTTATTCAACAAGTTTTATTGAATTCATTTGAAAATAAAACAGGTAAGACAACACAAGAAAAGTTTGAGAGTGATGTTAATTCAATTCTAAACAAAGCACGTGAAGACGCTGGAAATATTGGACAAAAATCATTAAGTCAAGATAATCGTTTTGTAATTATGGTGAATGCAGGTTCAAAAGGAAGTAATATTAATATTGCACAGATGATTAGTTGTTTAGGACAACAAAATGTAGATGGAAAACGTATTCCTTATGGATTTGATTATAGAACACTACCCCATTTTACTAAATATGATGATTCACCACAAGCACGTGGTTTCGTTGAAAGTTCATTTCTTCAAGGTTTAAATCCTCAAGAGATGTTCTTTCATGCGATGGGTGGACGTGTAGGTTTAATTGATACAGCTGTTAAATCTGTTTCAAAAGAAACAGAAATATTCATTATTGAAGGTTCGAAACAAAGTCGTGTACAAATTGGTGTATGGATTGATTATTTAATGGAAATGTATAAGTCACAGATCGAATATCAAGATGAATATAATATGGAACTTTTACATATTCCTCAATTTAGAAAAGTATACGTTCAATCTATGGAACCAAATGGAAAGATGGAATTAAGACAAATTGTATCTGTAACACGTCATGACCCAACTGAACGTGTATATAAAGTCATTACTGAAAGTGGTCGTGAAGTGATTGTTGCTGATAGTAAATCGTTATTGATATGGAAGGATAATCAGAAAGAATTTATTGAAACTCTTACACACGAAATAAGTGTAGGTGATTATGTTCCAACATCAATTGAAACACCTGAACCTAAAGAGTTATGTAATACAATTATGTTAAATGATGAATTATTTAAGCTTAATTATAATAATGGTTTGTTTATGGGATTATATTATTCAAATACAGAGGAAACACCAGGGTGTGTGATTATGAATTATGAACATAATGATGTACGTAAGTTTATTACAAAATGGTTTTCAGATAGAGGTATTGATTACATCGTATATGGAAACAACGTGATGGGTATAACAAATATGTTTAATTATATGACATCTAAATTTAAGTTGTTAGATAGTTTTTACAATGCTCCACAACAATTCGTTCAAGGATTTTTAAATGGTTATATTTCAGGATGTGGAAATATTTTAAATAAAACGATAGAATGTAATTCTAAAAGTAAGATTTTGCTCGAAGATATTAATTACTTATTAAATAGAGTTGGATTATTCGGTAAAATTATTACAAATACACAAGAAGATGATTATACATTAGTTATTATATTAAATAATAACACGGAGTTAAGTTATCAACTTATTCATAAAGAAAAATCAATTCAATTGAAAGAAATAATGTCGTCACAAATTGAGACGAATTATAAAAAGTTAATAATGTTATTCTTGATAAAATTATAGAAATAGAAGAAGTTCCAAGAGAGAATTATTCTAAATTATATGATTTAACTATTCCTTACACATTTAATTTTGGTCTTGCGAATGGACTTCAAGTCCGTGATACAAGTCAAACAGGTTATATTCAAAGAAGATTAATTAAATCTCTTGAAGATTTAAAGGTTGAGTATGATATGACTGTAAGAAATAATAAGGGAAAGATTATTCAATTTAATTATGGTGACGATAGTTTTGACTCAATGTGTATTGAAAAACAATCAATACCCTTGAGTAATCAATCATTAGAAGAACTCATGGATCATTACTTTGTTCCTGAAAAATCTAAAAAGGATATGTTAAAAGTCGTATTTGAAAATGAAGCGTATAATCGTCTTAACATTCCTTTATATAATTCTAAAATAGAATATATGTATCAATACATACAAGACATGAAACATAAATATATTGAAAATGTCTTAAAACAAGAGGACCAGGATACAATACATACAGTTGTAAATATTAAAAGAATTGTTGAGAATATTCGTGAGCAACTTTATTTAACATCGTCAAGTCTTGTTAATTTAACGTTGACAGAAGCGTTTGAATTAATTGAAGATACTTGGAAACAAATAGAAAATATGTATTATATACAAGAAAATCCTTTATTTAAAATCTTATTTTGGTATTCATTATCTCCAAAACAATTATTAATGAAACATCGTTTCCATCGTCAGGGTTTGATTGCTCTTCTACAAACAATTAAATTACAATATAAAAAATCTTTAATCCAACCTGGAGAGATGGTTGGTATGGTTGCTGCACAATCTATTGGAGAACCGACAACACAACTTACATTAAATACATTCCATCATTCAGGTATTTCAAGTAAATCTAACGCCACACGTGGTGTACCTCGTATTGAAGAATTACTATCTCTAACAGAAAACCCCAAATCAGTCGCAACAACTGTATTCTTGAAACCTGAACACCAATATGATAAACAAAAAGCACAACATATTGGTTATCTTCTTGAATATACAAAACTTAAGGATATTGTGGATACTGTTACATTATGTTTTGATCCAAATACACCGAGTGAAAGTTTAATTGAACGTGACCGTGAAATGATGACACAATTTTATGAATTCGAACAAATGATGAAAGAAACAGAAGCAGTAGAAGTAACAGAAGAAGATGAAGAAACAAAGAGTTATTGGATTATCCGTTTAGAATTCAATAAAGAAAAATTACTTGATAAAAATATTACAATGGATGATATCCATTATGCTATAAAACATATGTATAAAGATGAGGTTGAATGTGTATTCAGTGATATGAACGCGGATAATTTAGTTATGAGAATAAGAGCGTTTAATAATACACAGTCAATGAATATATTTAAAAATGATAAAAATACACCCATTGATGTAACAGATAAATTGTATGAACTTAAAAATATTCAATATAATCTTCTTGAAAATCTTGCATTGAAAGGAGTAAAGAATATAGATAATGTTAATATGAGACAAGTAAAAAATCAATTAGTTATGAATGAAGATACAGGAGAATATCAATCTCGTGAATATTGGGTTTTAGATACAGTTGGGACGAATTTAATGGGTGTTTTGTCCCTTGATGAAGTTGATACGACACGTTGTTATAGTAATAGTATTATGGAAATGTTTAATGTATTGGGTATCGAAGCAACACGTCAAGCAATTTATAATGAATTTGTTGAAGTTTTAGAATTTGGTGGAACATATGTAAATTCACACCATCTATCTTTATTGGTTGATAGAATGACTTCTACAGCATCAATGGTGTCTTGTTATAGACATGGTATAAACAAAGATGATATTGGTGTATTATCTAAAGCATCATTTGAAGAAACTCCTGAAATGTTTTTGAAAGCGTCAAGACACGCGGAGATGGATACAATGCGTGGAGTATCCGCGAGTGTAATGACCGGTCAAGAAGGATATATGGGAACAAGTAGTTTCAAACTTGTTCTTGATATAGAAAAAATGAAACAATATGGAGATAAAGAATTGAAGAAAGAATTGAATAAAAATACTCTATTTGATATTAAAGACCCTGTTGAACGTGAAGATATGTGTTCCATAGAAAATATACAAATCGCAGGAACATTTATTAAAGGTGGTGACAGAGATAATACAACAATTAAAGATGATAATGAATATACAATTGATTTGTAAAATCAATGAACTTATATGATATGTAATAAAAATTATTATTATTATATTTTTTATTACATTGTAATAATATCATTTATGGTATATTGTTTAGTTTATAGTTTTTATTATATCTTGATGAATTTTTAGGTTTCAATGTGTAATAAGAATTTGATGTAACGTAAGGATTTTGTTTTTCTTTTACTAATTTTGATAAGTATTCTGTTGTTAATAATGATTGTTGTATAATAAATTCATTAGAATGTATTTTATATTCTATATTTTCTAATATCATTTGTGTTTGTGGATACAATAAATATTGTCTTATTCTTCCATTACGAACAATTTCATCACTAATAAATGAATAGTATAATCTCTCATTATCTAA
>PR_CR_10_Liq_1_inCRDRAFT_1000231_pt1 | contig 34983 bp, 19 predicted proteins | sample PRCRCaboRojoPR_3_FD_10241 | JGI IMG/M metagenome (IMG submission 10241)
GTTCGGATGGGATCTGGTGCGTTAGGCATAGTATGGCCGACAGCAAATATATAGCTCTACCTCGACTTAAATACACTTCATATCTTGTTTTTTTCTTAATCATTGAGTTCTAGTGAATTCAATAACGTTCATTTAAAAAGATATTTACATTAGTTCCTTAAGTCAAATATTCTGTATCCTAAGTGCTCCTCATAAACTGCATGAGATGCTTCTTGGAACAAGCCCTCAGAATGAGGGTGGAATCCTCGGTTCTGGCACTTACTTATTTCACTCAGTCCTTTTTGAGTAAGTGAAAAGGCACTTAACTTCTGAGCACAAATTGGAGAATAAACTAGTGCTAGGGCTTCTGGCAGTAAGCACTGGTAGTTGTATTGAGTGTGCATGTCCACAGAAGACAAGAACAAACTGTGTTTTGGGTGTGTGTGGATCCACCCTAAACTTATCCAGTTTTGTGACTCAATGGATTCAAGCAGTAACTCTTCGTCAGAACAGTCACAAGAGTAAGGGTCTCCAGACTGTTTGGGCAAAACTAGTCCTTTGCAGTGGAGTTCGTTTTCTTTCTGAAGTCCACAAAGAATCCCTAGGGTTTCTGTGTTGTGTTGAGTGTTTTCTTCAGAAATCTCTAAAAAGTCCAGTACAACTCCTTTGGGGATTCTAAGGGTCCTGAGTGAGTTTAAGTTATCTAAGTAGTTATTGGGTCTGTACAAGTTTAAAGGGGTTTCTGACATTTATTACTTAGTTTTACAAACTTCCCAAATTTCAGGCGGAACAAAGCACTCTGCTTGGTTCAAGTGCAGTAAATTAACTACTTCTTTGGAGTCAAGAATTCTGTAGTTACTCCCTACTGCTATTTTGGTGACTTTGCCCCTAATGCTAGTTTCAATGTTTACAGGACTGTTCTGTTTACCCACAACAAGTAGCTTAAAGGGCAAGTAGCACTTTTGAGAGGTGCTACTGGTTCCTTTATTCCTACAGACGATGTTTTTTACTGCGTTATAGTACTCTGCAAGTTTCAGCAACTCTGACTTTTTAGTTTCAATGTTAGGAACTTCTTGGGTGCCTTTGGGCTTAAATTTTTTGTAAGTTTTTTCAAAAATTCCAACTGCCACTAACACGTTTAGGGCGTCGTAAATCCTCCTCCTTACGTTTTTTTCGTTGCTAGAAGAGCAGTTTAGCCTACTCAGTACTTCTTCTGATACACTTTTGTAGGAGGCGTTTTCTTGTTTCTGAACTATTTGTTTGATTTGGAAGCTCAAGGCTTTTAAACTGTGTGATTTGGGCTTTTGGGGTTCTTTTTGTTCAGTTGGCACTGAACACTCACTCCACATTGCACTTAAACTTGAGTCTTCGCAGCTGAACCAAGTTGTTTCTTGCAGATTAGCAGCCAAATCGAGAGGACTGTAAAGTAAATCAATATGGTTTTCACAGTAGTTCTTGCTGAACACAGGGGATCCCAGAACTGGACTTTCCGAACCTAGTCCGTAAACTGCACGGATCTTAGATATAACCACTGAACTCAAAATGCACTTAGGAGACCGCTCTAATGCTCCCAAATCCAAATAGATCTCTTTGAGAAGGGAGTCTTTTAGCGCAGCTCCTAAAAACCTAGTTAGAACTTTGTCAGCGTAGTACTCCTGCCTCAAGTGCGCCAAAAGTTCTTTTATATGCTCAGGACAAGTTTGCATGGCTCCCAACATGGAATTAATTTTGGGGACATTCTTTGAGGGCTTTAAGTGTTAAGTTCAGGAACTAGGAAGTAGTTAAGTGTTTACTCTTTAAGACTTAAAATGACTCAACACAGTGGACTTCTTATAAATAATCTAAAAATGTCAACTAAAAGACCAAGTAAAGTTGAGTCGCTATACCGCAACAGCTTAATGGAGTACAAACACACAATAGAAAGCAACATTTACGCAAGAGAACTTGAAAATAAGTACCATAAAACTAAACACTACCCCATAAAAACCAAACCAAAACTCAGTTACGTCAAAGAAACAGTAACTCACAATTGGCCCGTAGAAAGCAGAATTTTCGCACAGATCCTTAAAAACAAACTTGAAGACAACTCAAAAAACCATTTGAAACCTAGAAAGCTCTCTAGTTCAAACCGCTCAAGTATATCCAGCATAAGAAGGTCACTCATGTCCTCTAGACAACAAAGAAGAATCCAAACTTCCTACTTCAACTCACAGATTCCCAAACTCGAAGCACTCAACGTCAGCAAAGACAACTCCCCCTCCAAACCCAAAGGCTCCAACCCCAAACCTTTTGCCAAGCCTATGAAGTCCAACCTTAGTTATGCACTAGCTCAAGAGCGCTTCCCAAGTGCGCGCTTCATGAACATCTACAACTACGAAGAAAGCAACCAAGCTTCTATAGAAAAGCTGGAAGACGACGACTCTAAGATTTTTGTGGACTTAACTTTGATAAACACTCCAAGGTACAACCACTCTAAGTAATTATGTTAATGGAATTTAAAAAGCGGCCCTTTTTTGTTCAGTACATTATTGATGATCTCTTTTGCTTCGGACTTTAAAAACTTAGAACTAAGTGACTGGCCTTTTTGAGCAAACAAAAAAAGAGGAATGTTTTGGTCTCTAGTTTTTAAAATAGGACTGTTGCGGGACTTAGGCTTGGCAGCAGTGTTTTCGTTGGGTTTCTTTTTAACTCGGTCTACACTGTTGGCTCTGGAAACCCTAGTTTTGGAACTGGGTTTGTGGAGGTTGCTGAAAGCTCCGCGCTTGGCGTTAGAAACTTGGAGAACAGGGGGTTTGGCTTCAGTCCTCACACTTGAAGAAGAGCGTTGGGCAGGTGTGACTTCAGTGTTTTTGTAAGCTTTGATGAACTCAAGGGTCTTTTTGGCAGGTTGATTAGAAAGGTTGTTTGACTTGCGGAGGTTCCTGTGGTACTCCAAGGGGGAGATCTTAGGTCTTTTCTTGGTAGGCGTGGTGCACATAGGTTTGATTTCAATGCTGGACTCGACTTTGGGGATGGTTTCTTCTTCAGGTAACTCTTCGGAGTTCTTGAATTCGAGTTCAGGGAACTCAGTGCAGGACTTAGGGAGTTGGCTTCTGACTTGGTTGAGTTCTTCTTGCATCTTAGAGATGATTTGGTCTTTTTCGTCACTCTGTTTTTGGGCTTGGATAGCTTTTTGTCTATACTCTAAGTTTTGTATGTGGAGGTCGGTTTTTTCTATTTTGAGGTTTCTGACAGATATTTGGAGTTCGAGGATTTCTTTTTTTTTGGTGTCTTTTACGCCAGCTAGTTCGTTTTGGAGTTTTTGTTTTTGCTTCATGTTTTTGTAGAGGTTTTGTAAGAACTCGTTTCTTTTGGCTTCGTTGTCTTTAATGTTTCTTTGAATGCTCAGTATTTGTTTTTTTATTTCCTCTGCTTGTTGAGAGTCTTCGCTTTTGCAAGCACTTTCAATACTGGCTAGTTTGGCTTTTAGGCTTTCTTTGTTTTGTTCGTTGAGAGTTTCGATCTCTTTGATGCTTTGTTTGAGTTCCCAGTGTTCTTCGAAGTTACCTATTAAGGCTTGTGAAAGCGAACATACTGTAGACTCGTCAAGTTCTGCAGGGACTTCTTTTTGGAGTTGTTTTTTTTCTTCTTGGCTTTTAACTAGTTCTTTGCTTATGTCTGTCTCCCCTAGTGAGTCTTTGGCTAGTTGTGTTCTTAAGTGCTCTATTTCGTTCCGAAGACTCTGAATGATTTCCATGTAGTTGTTCACATCTACAACTTTGGCAGCTTTGGTGGTTTTAGTAGTTATGCTTGCAGCTCTTTGGGCGTAGTTAAGCGTGTTAAGTGTTTCTTCGTAAGAAGACCAAGCTGGCGAAACACAAGCTATCATTATGGTAGCTGTGTTCCCTCCTAAGCTTTCTTTGAGCAGTCTAGTTAACTTTGAGTCCCTGTAAGGCACGTACTGGCCTTTCTTCCTAGGGTCACTTAGAATGTTGATGCAGTTAGCTAGCGCTAACAAAGACTTGTTTATAAGGGCTCCTTCTTGCATGCGCTTTCCTCGGTTTTCAGTGGAAGCAGCTCTTTCGCTTCCTGCTAAGTCTATAAGACTTAACTTAGAGGAAGTCGAGTTAGATTCAACAGTTAATTGGAGCACTGCGTGAGAACGCGTGGAGAATTCGTTGGCAGAAGTAGGCGCCATTGCACGGTTATTATTGCCGGTCTGGATGAGACCTGTTAGCTGTTCCAAACTGTCTACTTGAATTTCAGTTAAGTCCAGTACATTCACGCCCTTGATTGGGTCTTCAACGATCAAAAGGTTTTTAGACTGCCCGAGTAAGTCTTTCACTACTTCGTTGTAGATCTCCAAGTAACTCACTTTGACCTTGCTTACCTTTTCAAACATGTCTTTAAATACTAAGTACACAAGTCCAGGCTCAACATGCCCAAACATAGTATGGGTTTTTCCCGCTCCAGTGCTTCCGTAAGCAAAACAAGTTGCGTTGTAGCCTTCACAAACTTTGTTGACAAGGGCTTTTGCTGTTTTTTCGTAGATTTCAGAGTTGCAGTAAGAATCCGGGAAAATTTCGTTGAAAGAGTAAGATTTAATTTGGACAGACAAAGGGTCGTGAATTTGAATTTGAGTGCTACTGCTGGAGTCTAAAATTGGCTTCGAAGTGTCTTCTTTGGAACTAAAGGGCCTCACCCTAACGTACACCTTAAAAGGAGTCTTGTCCGAATTCATTTAAATTATAATGGGATTGTTAAGTACTAATTAAAACTCACCAAAAAGCACTTTTAAAGCTGAAAAGTGCGCTTCTCCAAGTCCTTCACCTAAGTAGTTAGGGGCAAGACCTGCTAGCTGGCTAGAGTGGATGTCTACCTTTCTTTTGTCACAGTCAACTCCTTGCAGAACTCCTTCAGTTTGCTTCAGTTGGTCTTTTGTAACCCACACTGCGTAGTCTACTTCGTTTCTGTCAAGTCTCAAGTTAACTTGTTTAGTTTTTACGTGAAGTTTTAAGTAGAAAAAAACTATTAAGTGTTGGTGTCTCGGAAGTCCTATTTCCAAGTGCTGCGGAAACACACTTTCGTACATGCACAGCGGAGTTAGTTCTACTGGCTGACCTTTGTAAAAGTAGCCTGAAGGAGTGCTTTGCAGGTCCAGGCCAACTTCTTCGTAGGCTTCTCTGACCGCAGCAGCTTCTAGGGTTTCAAATGGGTCAAGCTTGCCTCCTGGAAACACCCAAGCTTTAGGAAACACACTTAAAACTTCTGTTCTGCGAGTAAGTAAAAACTTGTTGTCTTGGGATTCAATTAACAAACAACATGCTATTTTGACTGGCTTAGGAATGGTTTGGTGGTTCCCTAGTTCTTGCGTAAACCTTCTTGCTGGGCAGCTTGTAGAATGCACCAAATTTAGGTTGTAAACATGCTTACCCTGAATCGGTTCTGAGGAGAGCGAACAGAATGACTTGGTTCTGTGGTGCTTTAAGTAAACTAACCTAGTTATGTTTTCTGAACATTCAAGTATATCTAGTATACACACTCCAGTGTTTTGCTGAGCTCCTTTTATGTGGAGGTAGACATTTGAGTCCGAACGGTCCATTTATTCAAACCGTTAAAATTCAACATTTATAAATTCAAATGAGTTCAAAAGATTCAAAACCTTTTCTTGAAAGTTCAGAACCCAAGCAACAAGTAGCCCCTATCTCAACGATGTTTCGCTACGCAACCTCAAAAGACTATGTGTTAATAGTAGTAGGACTACTGGCTACACTTGGACATGCAGTACTTCCAGGGTTCCTAGCTGTCCAAGTAGGACGCATATTCGACTCTATGGACCCTACTTCCAGTGTTGACGACTTTTACGAAGCAGAAGTTCAGATTGCCCAAACTTTGTTTGCTTTAGGAGTGCTTGCACTCTTTATAGGGATGACTGCAGTTACTTGCTTCATTAGAGTTGGAACTGACCAAGCTTTAGCTTTTAGACATGCTTACTTCAGAGCACTTGTCAACCGGCCGATTTCTTACTACGACAAAAACAGCCCCGCTCAAATGGCTTCGGCTGTGGACATGGAGTGCTCAACCATAGAAAATGCATCAGGGGAAAAGATCATGGTGCTTTTCGATGCTTCGCTTATGTTTATAAATTCTTGGCTGATTGCTTTTTTCGTGAGTACTCAACTAGCACTACTTGCTTTGGTCCAGTTGCCACTACAACTGCTTGCTGGAAAAATCATTGAAGGCTCTGGAATCAAAGCTACTTTTAGACTGCAAGCAGCATACAAAGCAGCAGGTGGTGTGAGTGAAGAAGCTTTGTACGACGTAAAAACAGTAGCTGCAAACAACGCCCAAAACAGAGTAGCTTTGAAGTACCAACAAAAACTGCAACCTTTAGTTAAGATGCAAACACAAGACGGAGTGATGTTTGGAATAGGCTGGAGTATGTACTACGGAGTGCTGTTTTTGTTCCAAGGCGTTTTGTTCTATGTAGGAGCTTTTTTAATAGCTAACGAACAAGAAAACTGGCTAAACGGTTTGGAAACTTCGCCAGGCTACGTAGTTACTGTGTTTTTTGCAGTAGCTGTGAGTTCACATCAGTTAGGAAATGCTTTGCCCTCTATACAGTACATAACGAGAGCAAGGGCCAGTGTGGCTGGAATAGTTCCTTTGATCGACCAAAGTGTAAGCGAAGGAGGACCTGCAGATGCCTCTAACATCAAAGGAGGAATCACTTTTGAAAACATCCGCTTTTCTTACCCACAAGCTCCTGAAGTCGAGATACTCAAAGGCTTCAACCTTAAAATCCAGCCTGGCCAAAGCGTAGCTATTGTAGGCGAAACTGGGGCTGGAAAAAGCACTATCATTTCCATGCTGCAGCAGTTCTACGAGCCCTCTGGTGGCAGGATTTTGTTTGACAACATTGACATGAGGACTTACAACATAGCAAGTCTAAGGAACCAAATGGGACTTGTGAGTCAAGAACCCATTTTGTTCAACACTAGTATTAGAGAAAACATCTTAGTGGGGAAACGCCACGCTACTGAGCTACAAATGCTAGATGCTGCCAGAAGAGCTGGAGTCCATGAGTTCGTAGGGAACCTTCCTCAACAGTATGACACTGTTGTTGGACCTAAAGGGTCACAGTTGTCAGGAGGCCAGAAACAGCGCATTGCTATTGCACGCGCTATCATTCGCAGCCCTAGAATACTGCTGTTGGATGAAGCTACTTCAGCTTTGGACATTAGAACCGAAGCCTCTATCCAAGCCACTTTAAACGAACTGATGAAAAACTGCACCACAGTTATGGTTGCCCAAAGACTCTCAACAGTTAAAAAGGCTAACTTAATATGCGTGCTCAAAGAAGGAGTAGTGGCTGAGCAAGGAAACCACGAAGAACTGATGCAAAAAGAAGGAATCTATTCAAACTTAGCTAAAATGCAAGAAGTGGCAGATGTGCCTTTAGAGTCAGCAAAAAAGGTTGAAGCTGAAGAAGTCCAAGAGTCAACTCCAGCTATCAAAAACCTAAAGCAGGAACTGGAGCAGGCTTCAGCTACAAGTTTGATGCTTAGAGTTTTGGAACTCGCTAAAGACTACTGGTGGTGGCTAGCTCTTTCTTTCATAGCAGCTATTGTCTCAGGGGCTGTTTTCCCAGTGTTTGGATACTTCTTTGCCCTGAACGTGACTTACTTGACCCATGACGAGTCAGAAGAAATGACTGAAGACACTGCTGGAACTATTGTTTGGTTGGCTTACGAAGCAGTAGTTGTAGTGCTTGCCTTAACTTCACTGACAGGTGGGCTTACTAGAGTTACAGCTTTGTTTACTTACGACATGAGGTTCAAAGGACTCCGTGCCTTGCTGTACTACGACAATGAGTTCTTCGACAGTCCAGACAACCACCCTGCAGTGCTTTCTAACAGACTGTCTTCTGACTGTGCAAAGGTAAACGCCATAGGAGGACCTGTGATAGGAGTTCAGTTGTTAGCAGTGGCTGCAATATTAGTAGCCTTAGTTATAGGCTCCCAGTACTCCTTTACACTGGCTTTGTTGGTAGCAATATGCCTTCCGCTTATATTTATTGGACAAAAAAGGGGCAGGCTAGCCCAGATCAAGGGGTTTGCTTTGGTTTCACATGAAAAAGCCACAACAGTAGCCTCAGACACCATGCTGAACCTCAGAACAGTCCACGCTTACAACTACCAAGAAGTGTCTGTGAGGAAGTACTACGAAGGCGCTAAAGGAGTAGCTGAAGACGCTAAAGGCCAAGCAATCAAGTCAGGGTTTTTCTTTGGTTACATGGTTTTGATTCTGTACTTCACATACGGAGCAGCGAGTTGGTACGGGGCTTACTTAGTAAGGGACCAAGGACTTTCCTTCGCAGAAATGAGTTTGGCCTTTTTCCCAGTGATGTTCGGAACTTGGGCTTTTACTATGGTAGGAGCGCTTTCTCCAGACCTTCAAGGAGGAATTGAAGCTGCTAAGAACTTGTTCACTATGATAGACTACAAACCTAAGATAGACGCTAGCTCTGTTGTAGGAATAAAAACTCCCATAGTGGGGCAAATAGAAGTCCAGAACCTAAGCTTCCAGTACCCCTTACGTGAAGTCAAGGTGCTTAAGAACCTCAACTTCAAACTAGAACCAGGCCAGTCACTTGGAATAGCTGGAACTACTGGTTCTGGAAAGTCAACAATCACTCAGCTTTTACTAAGGTTTTACGACTACACTGAAGGAAAGATCTTGATAGACGGAAGAGAGATAACAGGGTACAACATTGCTTACTTAAGAGACAGAGTAGGTTGGGTAGGCCAAGAACCTGTTTTGTTTTCAGGGACTCTCAGAGAGAACTTAAAGTTTGGTAACCCAATGGCAACTGACGCAGAGATCTGGGAAGCTTGTGAAAAGTCCCAAGCCAACGAGTTCATCCAAAAGTACGAAGAAGGACTTGACCGCGAAGTAGGCCACAGAGGGCAGAGCTTAAGCGGGGGCCAGAAGCAAAGAATTGGTATTGCACGGGCTTTAGTTAAGAAACCTAAAATTCTGATTCTAGACGAGGCCACAAGTGCACTTGACACTTCCACAGAAAAGAAGGTCAAAGACTCCATTGCAGAACTCAACATCACCAGCATTGCCATTGCACACAGACTCTCAACTATAAGGGACTGCAACACGATCATCATGCTTGAACTCGGAAACGTTGTAGAAATAGGCACTCACGAAGAGCTAGTGGCAAACCAAGGTCCTTACTACAACATGCTGTACGCAGCTTAAGTATTTAATTCTTAGATAAATATGTCACAGGGATTCAAGACAGATTTAAAACTCTTAGTTAAAATCGCCAACAAAAACACAACCAGGGTGCTTTGGCATTGGAAGTGCCAAGCAATCAAGAAGGCAGCAAGCACCAAGTACAACAAACTCAAAGCGTACACTTCTAGACTGCTCCGGAAAACCCCCAACAAGCATCCCAAAATCGAAATAAAATCCGTTAAAAACAAACACACCCTAAACAAATCTCAGGTTGCTGAAGACAAAGAAGCCCCTGCTCCAGGCACTTCCTCACAAACAGAGTCCCAAAAACCACCTCCAAATCCCTACAAACCACACTTATCCAGAAGCAGCACCAAAAAAGCCATGGCTAAAGCCTGCAAAAGTTCCCCTGTCATCAAGTCAGACACCAAACGCAACACAAGCGAACCCCCTTTGTCGCCTGTTAAGAAAACCAATTTGTTTGAAAAACTCAGACTCGACCTTATGCAGAAAGCTGCTGTGAAAAATGGGGACTGCAAGGTTTCGGATGACAGTCACAACATTTCTTTTTCCAAGATTTTCGACCAGTCTTCTAAAGATGTTAGTTTTAAGTGCGACGAGGTAGCTGTGGTTAGTTGCTCTCAGCTCGCGCCTCGCAACGACCGGCTGAGCTTGTTTAAAAATGATTTGCTTGGCAAAGGCTTATAGAATTAATGTGTTAAATTTAAAGTTTTTTGACCAAATATGATTTGTTTGAGTTTGGTTGTTTTGGCACTCGTGGAAGTTGGTTCAAGTGAGCTAGACGCTTCAACAGATTTTTCTGAACTCAGCGGACTAAGTTCCAGGAAGTTGTCCAGCACTGCAGTTCAATATGGAAGGGTCTTGGCCAAAGGAATTGACTCATCAGATACCGTCACTCCTACTAGAGTGAATTTCGCACATACCTTTACCGACCCTATTGTAATACCGATGGTAGCAACGCATTACTATCCTAATTATGTGACCTATAGCTTGACCAGTATAGACTCCAGCGGGTTTGAAGTAATTCTAGAGTCTAATTCTGAAGGACCCTTTTTAAAGGACCACGGATACGAACAAGTCAGTTACTTTGCTATTGATGTTGGCCAAACGCTCCCAGTTGATATGCAAGCTGGAAAGATTACTCTCACAGGAGGTTCGTGGAATAATGTAGTCTTTAGCCATCCTTTTTCAGAGGAGCCGGTGGTTTTAGCCTCTGTGCAAACAAGAAACGATGGTAAAATAGTAGTAGTTTTTATCCAAAACCTCGATGCAAATGGTTTTGAAATTGCTATCCGGAATCTTGGGAGTGCACAACCAGGAACACAGGAGGTAGGCTGGATAGCTATAACTAAAGGAACTTACGACTTTGGGTCTCAGGTTGAGTTTGGAAAGACAGGAAAGGATATAAACCATATTAAGCAGATTATCTCTTTGAGTCAAAGTTTCACTGGAATACCTGTATCAGTTGCATCAATCACTTCGGTTGAAGGAGGTCAGCCATGCTACTTAAGAGGCTATGTAGGGGCGGCTAATGATGAAATTGCTATGAACATAGAAGAAACTAAGGCCATTGATGGCTGGCCTGGCCATGCAAAAGAGTATGTATCATGGGTAGCATTCTATGCCGACTTACAAGGCACTGAGTATGACAAAACAAATTCATTTTGCCCCAGCGGTTTCAGAACCCAAGGAACCAAGTGCCTAGAGGAGTCAAGTTTCATCCTTCACTTAACTTTTGACTCTAAAAATGACATTATCAGGGACAAAACTAAAAACTTACCACTTCAAACAGGGGAGGATTCTTCTTTTTACCCTAATTACAAGTTTACAGACCCTTGGGTTGTGCATAAAAGAGGCTACTACTTCAACGGAACCTCTTATATAAGGTTTTCTGAGGACCACTCTTTTGTGTTTGCACCTGACTTTACTGTAGCTGTGTGGCTGCGTCATGATGGTGGTTCAGGTTACGAGGTTCTTTTAGCAAAGACTTCAGATCAAGAAATTGTTGAGCTAGGGATTCAAGCTGGAAAGCCCAAATTAAAGGTACTTTGTAGCGGCAACCAGCACTTTGAACACTTGTCTTCTAACTCTGTGCAAACCAAAGCATGGAACTTAGTTTACGCACAAGCTTATGTGAAAGCCAACAATAACTATGGAATTAGTCTTACAGTGAACAGCAACTCAGATGAACTTGACTCTGGGCTGCAGGTGTTTCTTTCTGATACTGACTCAAACTACAAAATGACTATTGGAAGTAAGTTTATGTCAAGTTCATACCAAAGCTTTTACAAAGGGTTTTTGTATGAAATGAGGATTTATAACACCAAGTTCAATGCTGGCAGGCTAATCAACCCTACTTGCACTGAAGGGTGCTCTGTTTGCCCTGCACCCCTTGGTGAGTGCATTCCTTCGTGTGACATTGAAGAAAGGTGGACTCAAAGTAGTTATAATGACTGTAGGTCTTGTGATAATTGTCCTAAAGGGTGCCTTGAACATAATCCAGACTGCAGTTCTTCATGTAGTTACAACTGTTATCAGTGCACTAAAGATCAGGGTAACTGCTTGCAGTGCATGGAAGGGACTTATTTAGAGAACTATGAGTGTCAAAAGGAATACTTCCATGCAAGCCTTCAAGTAAAGCAAAACAACTACCTCAGCTTAACCTTTTCAAGCAGTCTTGACACACCACTTCTCCAAAGTGACGTAAAGATTACACTAAGTGACCCTAGCATTCAGTTTACTTACTCAATGGAAAAAGTATCAGACACCCAGTACGATTTCGCTCTAGAGTTCGAAAACAACGTTCCACAAGGGAAAAGAGTTATTTTGAGTTTTTCAGACTTTTCCAATATCAGAAGTATCCAGAAGAAGTTTTTGTACGAAGAAACACTTCAAGGGGGTCTTTATGAGTTCAAAGTGTACTGCCAGGACCTGTGCAAGTTATGTCAAAACACTCAAGTGTGCTTGACTTGTGTAGACAACTCTTCTTTCAATGCTTCTAAGTGCGAGTGTGACGAAGGTTACTACCAAAGTGAAAACAGATGCTTCAAAAACTACTTCCACTCTACTTTAGAAGTGATATGGGGGAACTACCTCAACCTAACTTTTTCAAGTAACTTGAGCACTCCACTTTTGGAGAGTGATTTGAAAGTTACTTTAGGAAATATTCCGCTTAGATACGCTATGGAAAAGAAGTCTGAAAGGGTTTACTACCTTGCTTTGGAGTTCAACCAGTACATCCAAAAAGGAGAAGTGGTTACTTTAACCTTCAACTCCGAGTTAAGAAGCACTCAAAAAGAATTTCTCTACGAAAAAGTACTTGAAGGAAGCTTGTATGAAGTAGTAGTTGACTGCGCAGAGTTGTGTGAGACTTGCAGAACTTTTGAAGTGTGCTTGAGCTGTGTAGAAAACGCTTCTTTAAATGCTTCTAAGTGCTTGTGCAATGAAGGGTACTCCCAAAACGGAAGGGAGTGTCAAAAGGAATACTTCCATGCAAGCCTTCAAGTAAAGCAAAACAACTACCTCAACTTAACCTTTTCAAGCGACTTAAATGCATCACTTTCTCAGAATGACATTAGAATTACACTTAGTGACCCTAGAATCAAGTTTACTTACTCAATGGAAAAGAACCCTAAAAGATCCTACTACTTCAGCTTAGAATTTAATGAGTATATCCAACAAGGACAGGGAGTCACTCTGAGCTTTTCAAACCACTCATGTATCAGAAGCAGTGACGGAAAGTTCTTGTTTGAAGAAAGCCTTCAAGGGACTCTTTATGAGTACGACCCTGAAAAGCAGGAAGAGAAACAGGGAACTAGGATAGGGAGCAGTGTTTCTGAAATTGGGGGGTCTATTAGTTTAGCTTCAGGTTTAGCAGGGCCAAGTGCTTCTAGTTTTTGGTCAGCCATCAACACCATCCAAATACTAAGCTTAATTCCTATTTCAGGGAACCCACTTACACCTAAACTGAAAGGATTTTTTAGGTCTTTTAATGACATAGGATTCATGGTGAACTTTTTTAGAATATTATTTGGCTCAGGATCTACTAACAATCACCAAGAATCACACAACTATGGATATGACTCAGGCTTGTTTTTAGTCAATGCAGGTGAGTCACTTTCGACAATATTAGTGATAGTATTGCTTTGGCCGATAGTTTTGCTTCTTTCTAAGATCAAAATCAAGTTTTTGAGGAAAAAGTTTCAAAAGTTGCTCGACGAGTACAAGTATGGTGTGTTTGTTAGGTTCTTGCTAGAAGGGTATTTGGATCTTTTAGTAGCAGGACTCATTCAGCTATACTTAACTCCAGCTATTGGAGTCTTTTTTCTAGTTAACTATACGCTTGGAATAGTTTTTTGTCTATGCTTAATACTGTTCCCTGCTTTAGTATTTTGTGTGATTAGAAACAACACTAAGCTAGTTCTAGAGCCTTCTGAAAACCCAAGGTTCCACAAATGTTGGGGATCTTTGTTTTACGAGTTCAAGAAAAACAAACACTCTGTACAGTTCTACAGTCTTTTCTTAGCCAGAAGACTACTTTACGTTTTGAACTCAATGCTTATGAGCAGCTTTCCAGTTGCACAAGCAGTTATTAACTGTTTTCTGATGTTAGTTGTTTTCTTGTACACTGCTATAGTGCGTCCTTACTCCGAACTAATCCTGCAAGTTTCCAACGCAATAGCTGAGTTTGGAATTTTTCTAGTGTTTTTGCTAATTACTTACTTTTTAACTGCAAGTAAACCTTACGAAGAACAAGCATTTGAAGCTTTGGTGCTTTACACTTGTTTTGTAGTTGTGGGAGTCCAGGCCTTTGCTTCAGTGCTGGTGTTTGTGAAGCATATTTCTTATGTTATAAAGTCCTACAAAAACAGGCCTAAAAAGGTAAAGCACGCAAAAGTAATTCCTGAAAGAAATGAGAAACCTCAACCAGTAGAAAACTGCCATAGTGGAACTCCAGGCGAAGTTATTCTAACAATTGATGACATCCAAGAACCAGAAATCTTTCCACAAAGACTGGAACTTCCTGAAACTAAAGATAAAACTAGTTAAGTTATTCAGACATAATCTTGGAAAGCAAAAATTGGGACTCTTGGGGACCTGTGTGGTTGATCATGTTCCTAAAGTAAGAAGACTCGTCAGCAGCAAGGTCTTTAGGAGGTCCGACTTCTTTGCAAGTTGCTTCGTCCATGACTATGATTTTGTCACTTTCAATAATAGTTCGGAGTCTGTGGGCTATAACTATCAAAGTAGCACTGGCGAACTTTTCTTTAATCTTCCTTTGAATGAAGTTGTCAGTTTCGTGGTCTACGTTGGCAGTGGCTTCGTCCATCATAACTACTTTGTTTTTCCTGAGAATAGCTCTGGCAAGGCACACAAGTTGTTTTTGTCCAGCTGACAAGTTGATTTCTGAGTCACTGTAGTTCTGGTCTAGCACTTCAATAAGTACTTCAAGTTTGACGTCTTTAAGGACTTCTTGGATTTCTTGGTCTGAGTGTTCGTGGAAGGGGTCTAGGTTGTCCCTAATTTTAGCTCTGAATAGAAAAGGAGTTTGGGGAATCACCGACATTTGTTTGCGGAGGTTGTGCAACCCTGCTTTCATAAAGTCCACTCCGTCAATCAGGATACTTCCTGAGCAAGGGTTAACTAGTCTGAAAAGCACCTGCATTATAGAAGACTTGCCTGCACCTGTTCTTCCCACAATGCCTACTTTTTCGCCAGCTTCCAAAACAAAGTTAACGCTTTTCAAAGACAAAGGAAAGTTTTCTCTGTACTTCATGCAGAGGTCTTTGAACTCGATTTTCCCACTCGATATCGTAAAAGGCGTCTCTGACTCTAAAGTGCCTTCTACAGGCAAGTTGGTGTACTCAAGGAGTCTTTGTGGAGAGGACATGAAGTTCTCCGTTTCCACTAAGGTTTTGGACCACCAACCTGCTAAGTTCAAGTAACTAAAAGTCACAGCTATGCTAAGTCCAGCTACTTCAGCACTTATACTGCCTTTAAGGGCTACCAAAAAGATCACGTTGAATATTACAATACACACTGTAAGGATGTCAGAGTACAACTGAATAGGCCTGATCAAGCACTGGTAAGTGAAAAAAGCTTTGAAGTTGTGCCTGGCAGACTGCTCTACTAATTGCCTAAACATGCTTTCTAACTTCAAACACCTAATCACGTGGATTCCAGACAAAGCTGCAGACAACTGAGTAAGTAGTGGACTCCTAGTAACTAGTTCTATCTTTCTGAGTTCTTTTGAGTAAAAAAAGAACTTCTTGATCACCAAGTAAACCAAAACCAACCAAACAAAAAACACTATCAAGTTATATGGGAAGATTATCGAAATCAAAACAACGTTTCCCAGCATGATAGTTGTGGTATTGGTGGCTTCTGTCATAAAGTTAGAGCAAGCTTCGTCCGTCAAAGCAGTGTCTTTAGAAAACCTATTGAGGACCCTTCCAGTGGGGTTCTTGTCGAAGAAAGTTGACCCTGTAGTTGCTAAGCTTTTAATAGCGTGGTTGTGCAAGTTCCTAGAAGAAGTAAACAACCCGTTAATGACTGGACCAAACCTCAAACAGGAAGTTAAGTATAACACCAGCACAATGAGTCCTAGAGTTTGTATGTAGTAAGTGTCTTCTTGGTCAGACTCGTTTTGGTCAGACCAGTAACTAGCCCAGCCGTAGGCTGCAAACAAGTTAGCTTGCGAAACAATCAAAAGCAGAAGCACTATCAGGACTACAAAGCCTGAGTAAAACCCATACATCCAGAACCTCCAGTACTGTTTGAAAGGCACTGTTCCTTTTACTCTTTCTTCTTCTTCAATCTTGAGTTTTTCTTTTTGTTGGTAAGTTTTTTTCTCTTGAACTTGTTTTTGGGGTTTTTCTTCTGAGCTCTCACCACTTAGTTCACCCAGCACGTCTAAAACGTCTTCTCTTTGCCTCAGTTCTGAGTAAGTCCCGAAGAAAGCCTGTCTTCCTCCGATTAACACTAAAACTTTGTCCACTTGGTTCAGGTAGTGAATCTGGTGGGTGGCTAGAACAACAGTTTTTTCTTTAAGGACTCCACAGATGCACTCGTTGAACAAGTGAGAAGACACCTCTGCATCCACAGCACTCAGTGGGTCGTCAAGCAACACAATGTCTCTGTTAGCGTATACAGCACGAGCTAAGCTGATTCTAGCCTTTTGTCCTCCACTCAGCGTGATTCCTTTATCGCCCACAATAGTTTCGTCGCCATCAGCAAAAAGCTCCAAGTCCCTGTCAAGAGCACAAGCTTTGATGGTTTCGTAGTAAAACTCTTGGTTCCATTTCTGGCCCATTAAGATGTTTTCTTTGATGCTTCCAGATATGATCCAGGAGTCGTCTGTGCTTATAGAAAAGCTTCCGTTCAAAGCCAAAGTTCCGTCCACAAGGTTTATTTCGTTCAGCAAAGCAAAGAACAAAGAAGACTTTCCAGAACCTACAGGACCTACTACTCCCAATGTCTCGCCTGCTTCAAGAGCAAAGTTGAGGTCTTTCAAAACAATGTCTTTGGGTTCCTGGTTTATAGTTTTGAGTGTGTCGTTGTCTTGGTTAGAATGTGAAAGAGGCAGCCAAGAAAAACTAGCGTTAGTGAGCTCTAGTGGCTTGGTAGCGCGTGAGTACTGGTAACTGTCGGAAGAAACTTGTTTGGTTAAAAGAGCTTGTGTGATTCTTTTGCAAGCCACCAACAGCAAAAATATACTTTTAATGCCTACTTCGCCCCTGTAAACACAGCCTTGGTGCACCATGATGAGTATTGAAATGGTTGCAAAAGTAGGTCCTGTCTCAAGTGTGTTGCCCAACAACATATGAATAGTTAGAGTGGTGAAGATGACCAACCCAATTCCTCCGAAGAAAAGGATCTTAGTTATCAAGTTCAAGTTGCCGTTTTTTCTGAGACCAGAGACTTCTTTGTTCCTAGCTTTGTAGATGTACTCTAGAAAAGGAAACTCCCACCCGTACAACTTAACTACTTTGATTCCTTCTATCAAGTTCGAAATCAACTTAATCCGTTCGTCACTGAAGACTGTAAAAGCAATCCGGTTCTTCTTGACCAAACCCCCAATGTAAATCAGAGCTGGCAAGTGCAAAATAGACAGCACCAAGCCTATAACACCTGCTACTCCAAATATGATTGCCACAACAACCACTCCTCCTATGAAGAGCGGTGGTATCGCCCAGACAAAGATTGAAGTGATAAAGATCTCTAGGATTTCTAAGTCCGACCCTATCACGTTCACTATTTTGCCTGACTTGTTGCCTTCGCTCAGAGAAGGTATTGAGAACTGCAAGGTCTCTTCGAAGACCAGCATAGAAGCGTGGTTTTTGACCCTTCCAATCATGATCAAAAGCTTGTGTGCAGAGTAGTTAAGCAAAAGGGAACTTAAAAGTCCTCCAGCAGCAAAAGCCACACACAGAAGAACTCCTTGGTACAGTGGGGCGTCTTCATCTTCTAAGTATTCTAGAATAAAAAGCGTCATCACGCTCTGGTAGACCAAGAGACTAAAAGCAATCACTCCAGGAAGCACCACTAGAGTATACTCTTTGAGCGTACTGTCTAAAAGTGCTCTGAGGAAGCTAGGTTTGGACTTTTGTTTTTCTTTTTTCCAGGAAGACTTGAGCTTCTCGTATGACTCCAAGTAAGCTGTGCTCGAAGTCACGTCTACTAAGTTGTCTTGTGAAGGAGGGTTTTTTTTGTAGTACTTAGCAAACTTAAAAGCCCACGTCATAAACAAGTTGCTTATAAACGAGGTTTTGTCGTATTCAACGTGCAGGTTGGACATTTTTACTTACTTAACTTAAAATTAAGTTCTAGAATTAACAGAAAAAATGGTTCCACCGAGAATTGAACTCGGATCGCTGGATTCAAAGTCCAGCGTGCTACCATTACACCATGGAACCTCACTTATTTGTGAGTTTATTTCTTATTTATACACTAGTTGCTAGTAACAGCGGTGCTTCTTAGGTTTTTTCTGCAATCTTTTTAAACTTTTGTAAGTTAAAGCTAATTCAGGGTGCTGGGGCTCCAGTACTGCTTCTTCGATTTTGAGGGCTTTTAAAAGGTACTCTTCTGCTGTTTGGTAGTCTTTTAAGGACTCATAAAGGTTGCCTAACTTGTAGTAAGTCCAGGCTAGGTAAATGCTTTGAGGGTCCAGTACTGCTTCTTCGATTTTGAGGGCTTTTAAAAGGTACTCTTCTGCTTTTTGGTAGTTTTTTAAGGACTCATAAAGGTTCCCTAAGTCATTGTAAATCCAGGCTAGGTCAATACTTTGAGGGTCCAGTACTGCTTCGTCGATTTTGAGGGCTTTTAAAAGGTACTTTTCTGCTTTTTGGTAGTTTTTTAATGAGTTGTAGATGATCCCTAAGTTGTTGTACGACTCTGAAATGTCGGCGTGTTGTGGATCAAGAACTGCTTTTCTGATTTCCAAAGACTTCAAGAGGCACTTTTCTGCTTTTTTGTAGTCTTCTTTATTCCTGTAAACTAGTCCTAAGTCATTGTAAGAGAGAGCCAAACTGGGGTCTTGTGGGCCAAGCACTGATTCTTTTATCTTTAAAGACTTTAAACAATACTTTTCTGCTTCTTTGTTTTTTCCCATACGGCAGTAAGCCATTCCTAGATCGTTATAAGACTTAGCTAGGTCATTTTCATCCACAACCACCTGTTTTCTAGTCTCCAAAGATTCTATTTGGCACTTTAAGTCGTTTCCATATTTGCCTATTGTTGCATAAATTACTCCGACTTTACCCAAGCAGTCTGCTTTTTCCTTCTTAGAGTTTTTTAGGGCTTCTTCTAATTCTTCTTGGGCTTGTTCTTGGGCTTGTTCTAGTTGTTGCTGAATTTTTTCTACTTCACTTAGTTCAACCCTACGTTTTTTAACTTCTTCTACTAAGCAATCCAACTTAGACCTTAGCTCTTGCAACACCAAGTCCTGGGAACCCATAACTCTTTTCAAACACCTTTTAAAATCCATACTTCTCAGTTCTTCACCTTTACTTTCGCCCCTCAACACTTTGCTTCTTACTTCTTCAATCTTACTTAGTTGTTCTGAAGTAGCTTTTTCAACTCCGGAAATTACACACTCGCTCAATTGAAGAATTTCTAATTTTTTCTGAGCAACCCAGCCAAGCCCCCTTTTTATATACTCAGTTTGGGAAATAGGACCTATGTTATGCTCCTTGGCTATATGACTAGGAATGATGTGGGTGCACAAAAAACTTCCACACTCGCACTGAGCAATAGCTTCACACTTTTGAGGACAAGCAACTTCCATTTAACTACTAGGTGTTTAAATTAACATGGAAGAAGCAGTTCAAGTATTTATAAGAGTAAGACCTGCCCTGCCACACGAAACCAACAAACCTAGCTTCAAACAGTGCGTCAAGGTAACAGGAGACCACTCAATAGAACTGAGTTACCCCAAGGAGTGCAAGCGCCCTTTCAACTACGACGCGGTACTTTCACAGGAATCTTCTGAAGAGCAAGTGTTCTCTACCTCTGCACAGAACTTACTAGACAAAGCTCTGCAGGGCTACAACTCAACTCTGTTTGTGTACGGGCAAACTGGAACTGGCAAAACACACACTATGGGGTTGCTCAAAAAAGTGACTCAAAAGTCAACAGGGATTGTACCTTGCTCCTTAAAGTACCTACTAGAAAATGCTTCAAATGCCAGTTTTACCTTTAGCTTTTTCCAGATTTACTTAGAAAACATCTACGACTTACTCATGCCCAAAAAAAAAGCACTCCAAATTAGACAAGACTCAGGAAACATATACGTGAAAGACCTTACTAACGTTCCCATTGAAAACTTTGACCAAGCTGCTGACTTAGTTAACTTGTGCCTCAACAACAGAATCATGGGAGCCCACAACGCCAACCAGACTTCTTCAAGGTCCCACTTAGTTCTTTCAATTGACTTAGAACAAGACAACTCCCTTTACTCACGAGTGACTTTTGTAGACTTAGCTGGGTCTGAAAGAGTCAGTAACACCAACGCCAGTGGAGTCCGCCTTGAAGAAGCTAAGTCCATAAACACTTCTCTGAGTGCCTTGGGGAAAGTCATCTGTGCCTTAACTTCTGTAGGTAACTCGCATATTCCTTACAGGGACTCTAAGCTCACGAGGATCCTGCAGCCTTTCCTTAACGGAAAAGTAGTTTTGATAGCAACTGTGTCTCCAGCCTACATATACGGAAACGAAACCTTGTCTACACTGCAGTTTGCAGCAAGGTGCAAAGAAGTAGTGACTGTTCCAGTAGTTAACCAAAAGCAGACTCCACAACTCAAAAAAGAACCTAGGTCTGAAAACAGCGACTCCTTATTTTCGCATAACCAATCTGAAGCTATTTACTACTTAGTGCGCTTGCTGAGCAAAGTCACTCAGAACTCAATTGAACTCAAAAGAGAAATGCACAGTAGCTGGAACAAACTGCCCCACCAACTCAAAGCCAACTACCCTTACTGCTTGAGAGACTATGAGTTTTCTTTTGACGAACCTTTTATGCAAGACACCTTTATAAACCTAGACTCAATGTCTTCTGGCGAAGTTATTGAAAACATCAACAAAGTTGCTAAAAAACTAGTTGAAAACATTAACTTGCTTGGAAAAACGGCCATTGAGTCCCAGTTTATGAAAGGAGAACTTCCTTTGCCCAACATTCAGCCTGACTACACTGAGGTCATCAAAACTATGGAACTCCCAACACAACCTGTAATTAAACAAGAAATTAAACCCCAAGTCCAACCTAGAAAAGCCCAGAAACCCAGACCTTTGCCTAAACCCAAACCCAACAGTTTCTTAACTTCTAAAAGTCAAACAAAAATAACCCGCTCGACCACTCCTACAAAACCCAAACCCCCAACTGCTTCCCAAAAGGTTCTTACTAAAAGACCTGTGCGGACCAAAACCCCTCCTCCAAACCAAACCCAGCCTAAAGAAGACTTTTTGAACCAGTTGGAACAAGAACTAGCTGGACTTTCGGACTCTACCTGGCCGGACTTGCCCCCACCCTAATAAATATGAAAACTTCAGTGCTACTAGGAATAGCAGTGAGAGTAGGTCTTTTGGCTTGGGGAGAGTACCAGGACTCTTACATGGAAGTTAAATACACGGACATTGACTATCAAGTTTACACAGACGCTTCTTCCTATGTTTGGCAAGGAGAGTCCCCTTACCAAAGGCACACTTACAGGTACACTCCTCTACTAGCTTACTTGCTTGTTCCCAACTTGTACTTTGCACCCTTTGGAAAGGTCCTTTTTGTGCTGGGGGACTTAGTAGCTGCTTGTTTAATTTACAACTTGCTTCAGAAAGCAATGGTTGACACAAGGTGGGTTTGGGTGTGGTGGTTGAACCCTTTAGTGTTTAACATTTCCACAAGGGGTTCTTCGGACTCTATATGCAGTGTGCTAGTTTTAGCTACAATTTACTTTTTAAAAACCAAAAAGTACTCCACTGCTGCGTTTTTCTACGGACTGAGTGTGCACTTTAGAATCTACCCAATTATATATGCTCTGAGTTTTTACTTAGAAACAGGGAACAAAAACAAGTTCTTCTGTCCAGACAAAGTTAAGTTTGCTTTTATAAGTGGAGGAGTGTTTTTGGCCCTTGCAGGGGTGTTTTACTGGGTTTACGGGTATGAGTTTTTGTATGAAACTTACCTGTATCACTTCACCAGAAAAGACAACAGGCATAACTTTTCCCTGTACTTCTACATGCTTTACTTGACTTTTGAGTCTTCAGCTAAACTTTTAGGCCTTGCAGCCTTTATTCCGCAGTGGGGACTCATAACTTACTTGAGCTTTGTGAAAGGACAGATTTACCTGAAGTTGCTGTGCCAGACTATAGTGTTTGTGATATTCAACAAGGTGTGCACTGCACAGTACTTTACGTGGTACATCACTTTGCTGCCTTTAGTTTTGCCGAAAGCAAACATTTCTCTCAAGAAAGGGCTTTTCTTGGTAGCAACTTGGGTAGGTACGGAACTCCACTGGTTGTTTTGGGGATACAAGTTGGAATTTCTGGGGGAAAACGTGTTTATTCATCTTTGGTTTGCAAGTGTTTTGTTCTTTTTTGCGAACGTTTGGATACTGTGTGAGTTTTTAAAGTCCATGCTTAAAACTAAAGATAAACTAGAGTAAGTAGTTCTAGTCTAACTTAATAGTAATATAATGGGAGCTTGTTGCGGCACTCAAAAAGAAGTGAATGTAAATTTCCAGGGCAAAAGGGCAAGACTTAGGGAGTTTTCTGACTTGCGAGGAGCAAAGAGACAAATCTTAAAGAACTTTCCTGAGCTCGCAAACCAAGAATTTGAAGTTTCAGTTGGTGGAAAGAAACTGTCAACTTCTGAAGAACTCCGCAGAATCTACCACAGAAGGAATAAGCTCAACATAGACATCCTTGTTGAAGACCCCCTAACAGCCCGTTCCCAGTCCAAAGTTCTGGGCGAAGAGTACCTTTGTGTAGTTGGGAACCAAACCCAAAGCTCAGGAACTACCGGTATGTTTATTTCTAAGGACTGCATCATTACTTCAAGACAAGCAGTTCCTGTGCACCAAAGCCAAGGGTACTTTGCAATGGTTTTCGACTCAAATGAAAGACTTAAAGTTTCAGAAAATTGCTTAGAACTAGGCCCTGAGTTAGGGGACCTTGTGATATGGCAAGTCGAGACTCCCAAAGACTTCAAAGTTCCAAAGTTATGCTTAGAAGCCCCAACTAGCGAAGGCAACTGCTTTGTTGTGTACTACAACTCCTCTTCAAAAATAACACACAAAGATGTTAGAACATCCGGAGTGTACAACGGAAACTTCAGAGTTTTTGACTTGGAAGGAAGCGACTGGAAAGGAGGAATCATGATAAACAACGAAGGACTCATCCAAGGATTCTTGGTTTCTGAAAAGTACGGAATGGCAAGTGCTGTTTCTAGTGAAAAATTAATTGAAGAGTTGAAGGAACTGGTTGGTTCTTCAGAGATAGCTTCAGAAGTACTTAAAGCCCACGGAATCCCTTATGACATGCCTTTGGTGATCGAAGAAGAAATCAACCCTACAGCTCAGAAAAACAAGTATGAAGCCTTTGAAGAAGACTTGGAAGAAGAAATAGAGATACAACTAGACCCCAGAAAGCACCTAGTTGAAGAGTTTGAAAGCGAAGACTCAATGTCCATCATTATCAACGACGTTCAGCCAGACCACCACAGATTTGATGACGTTAGTCAGAAACTCTACGAAAAGTCTGTGGTCAACTTCGAAGAAATAGGCTTTTACTTCAACACCTATTCAAGTGACTTCGTTAGTTATCACCCAGACGACTACTCTGTGTCCAAACTGAAATTTGAAAAGCTGTCTAAAAACTACTCAGCTTGCTCTAGCCAGTGGGGCGTAATTGTAGTGGACGGAAAAAGTTCTTGGATCATAGACTCAGACGGACCCAAAGAACTCCCAGACACCAAAAGTTCCCACGTAAAGGCTTGCATGGTGGTTTCCCATAACACTGCTTTTGTGATATCTGGCAAAAACAACACTGAAGTCGAAGGGCTGAACCTTAGAACACTAGAATGGTTCCCCCACTCAGAGCTAACTAAGTCTAGAGTCTATGCTTCTGCAGTGCACTACCAAAACAAACTTTACTTACTGGGAGGAAAAACTAGTCATATTTCCAGATCTGTGTGGGAGTACTCTGATGAGTGGAAAAAACTAGGATTCAAGTTGTCTGCAAGCATTTACAAGCTAGGCGTTATAGCCCTGGACCAAAGCATGGTAGTTTTCGGAGGCTACACAGCCCCTAAAATCCCTAACAAAAAAATCTGGGAAATCTCTTTTGAAGGTGAAGAAGTAAACGAACAGCAGTGCCCAATTCAGGGGTCGTTTTGGGGACTTGGTTATGGAAGGTGTAAGCAAGATTTTATTCAGTTCACAAGGTCAGGCAAGATCCTTACTTACAAGTCTTCAATGCACAAAGCTCTTTACACTGCTATTGGAAACAACACTGACTGTGAGTCTGAAGGTTAATATACTCTAAATTAATGTTTAGATTTCAAAACTATCCTGGATTAAGCCAATAGTGTCCATGACTGAAAACGTGGAAGTCTTTGAAAAAGCTTTCTTCGTCATAACTGAAAGCATGGTCCCTTGCTTACCTCTGATAAATTTCCTCTCATTAGCAAAGCCCCAGTAGAAATCTGCAAGTAAGTTCCTTACTAGTACCTTTTCAAGTCGCAAAGTTCAATGAACTGCTGGATTCGGCCGTATTTCAAAATGTTAAACTTGGAAGAGAAGCTCCTTGGGTTCATTTTAATAAGGTTAGGTGGTGAAACCCTCCACAGACTCCCGAATTTCTTCGTTTTCAGATAAGTTAGGCAGGTACTTTTTAGGAAAGCAGTGTACACAACAGTTTGGGCTTTGCTGGTTGTTAAGTTAGTGTTGATGTGGGTGAGTAAACTCTGAACTCCTACAATTCTGCTTTCTTCGTGCTCGTAAGAAAACCTTCTTCGTAGTTTCCACAACTCTTCCCTTAGAATTATGTAGGCTCCTTTGGCCCTTTTTGTACTCGGTTGGTGCTTTTGCTAACTGTCCTAAGGATGCCTCCAACAGACTCATAGGCACAACAGGATTATACTTTCCACACTCGACATCTTTATCTAAGCAATAAACTATCTTAGTTTAAATTACAGTATAGAGCAGTTGCAGCGGCCCCTTGCAGGCTCAGTGTGGAACTCAGGGTCTTCTGACAATTCTGAGTAGTTGCTGTCTAGCTGCCTTTTAAGCACTATAATTTCTCCTTGTTGGTTTGAGAGCTGCTCTTTTAAGTACCTTATTGAAGCACTGTCAACAGTCGAGTTGGGGTTAGAGTGCTGTGACAGTTGGTTTGACAAGTAAGACACGTTGGAGTTCCTGCTTGCTTTTTCTTCTTTGAGTTCTTTGAGCTTGAGTTTGAGGTTTTTGTTTTGTTTTTCAATTTCGTAAATTTGCTCTTTGAGTCTTTGGATAGAGTTGCTGAGTTCGGCTTCTTTAGACATGCGGAACCCAGGAATTTCAGTTTCATTCTGTTCTTCGAGTTTCTTAAGACTTTGTTTCAACTGGAGGTTTTCGTTTTCTTGGTCTGACAGTAACTGTCTGATTTGGGTTACTTTTTCTTTGTCAGTTCCAGTGTCTTCTTTCATCCTTTTAAGTTCTTGGTTGAGTCTTTCGATTCTGATGTCTTTTTCACGCGACTCAGTAGACATAGAGTTGTACTTGTTAATCATCATTTCAGAGTTAGTTCCTGATTTTATGTTGGCTGTTCTGAGGTCGTTAAGTTTTTTGTTGAGTTCATACTCTTCGTTTCCAAGGGCTTCAGAGAGCTCTTCGTACTCAGCACTCAGCTTGTCTTTTTCAAGTCTAGCTGCGTTTTTGGACTTAACCTCAGCCATCAAAACTTCTTTGGCAGACTCAGCAAGGGTCCGCTGTTTAGCTACCTCTTGCTGACAGTTTTCTGAGACACTCTGGAGCACTGCCATGTTGTAGCAACTATCACAAACTCTTACGTTTGTGTTTAGTTCAGGGTGGAAAGCAGCCTGGTTGGAGCACTTAATGCACACTCCTCTGTAGCAGAACTTGCAGAAGTGCTTCTTCATGCTGCCCATCATGTTGAATGACTTCTGGCAGACTGTGCACTTTTTGTCGTTTCTGTACTCCTTTTTGTTGACACTTGGGTTGTAAGGAATCACCAAGCCTCCTGGGACGGCATCGCCAAGTATGGACTCAGAGTACACAGAGGATGTGTCTTCCATTTTATTCTCTACCGAGACATAGCATAAATGAACAGCGAAAGCTTAAAAAATGCAACACTAGCTCCAGGTTGGCGCACAGACGAAGTCGAAGTTTTAAAAGCAGCTTTGATGCGCTTTGGAATAGGCAGGTGGAAAAAGATCATGCAAAGTGGCTGCTTGCCCGGGAAAACACCTAGTCAACTCTCAAGTCAAACACAAAGACTCTTAGGCCAGCAAAGCTTAGCTGAGTACATGCACCTCCATCTTAACGTTGACCAAGTCCGCAACTACAACTTCAATAAAAAAGGAGTCAAGCGCAAAAGCAACTGCATCGTTAACACTGGGAAAAACCCCAACCCTGAAGAACTCCAAGTCCTCAAACAGTTCAACCAAGAAAAATTCGGACTCACTGAAGAACAAATTAAGCAGCTCAAAATCCCTTCAGTGTCCAGACTTTCTATGATCTTGAGTTTGCAGGCTCCTCCCCTAGAAAAACTAAAAGCTCTTTACGAACTCAGAGAAAGAATCCAAAAAAAGGTTAAATTAAACTAAACAACTCACTACTCAACCATTTAGTTCCAGAGCTAATAATAAGTAATTAGATGACTTACCATGAATAAGTCAGCTCCTGTAGATCAGTCGGTTAGATCGTTGGTCTTATGAACCAAAGGTCGTGGGTTCGAGCCCCACCAGGAGCATTTTTTAATTAAAGCAAACAACAAAGTTTATTCTTTTTCTTCTTTATCAAGGCTTTGCACTGCACTGAACTTTCTAACTCAGTAATGCATTTACAAATCCCAGCTACTGTGCCAAGGTTTGCAACACTAAAGGCCACAACCTTCATATCTTCAGACACTAACCTGCTGAAAGGGAACTTATCCTCAGGGGCTTTGTTTAAAACTACCAAAACTTTTCTTACTCCAGCTTGGTCTAAGTCCTGTATGTGTCTCCATAAACTTGACTTCCAATCTTGTTCTAAGCAATTTACACAGATTACGCATATGGCTTTCTCAGTTGTGTAGTAAGCTAAATGGGCTGTTTCTGGCAAACTAAACACAGTAATTGACATCGACTCTTGTCCAACGATGAACTGCGAAAACGCACCGAACAACCCTGTTTTCTTGATACTGGCGTCTTGGCCTTTGTTTGAGTAACTGACTTCCCCCAAAGACCCTATCAAAAGCGCCTCTATCTTTTTTTCAGGGCGCACTCGGGACTTTTTGTCCTTCAAAATAGTGTAAAGTTCTTGGAAAGCAGTCCACTTCAAGGAGTCAAGGATCAACAAACTCGGAAAGTCTCTCTTAAGAACTACTTTCCAGAGTTGCTTTTGGAAAGCTATTTCTTGCCAGGCTTTGCAGACTACTCTGAAGTTGCACACTTCTGGCAAGTCCAAGTATACAAATATCTCCCCTAACAAGTTTTTGTTCCTCAGAACCTTTTCTCTGGGCTCAGTCATTAATTAAGATTAGTTAAACTCTAGGGAACCTAAAGTCCTCGCCTGCGTAAGAAGCCTTTTTGGACAGTTCCTCTTCAATTCTAAGCAACTGGTTGTACTTAGCAAGTCTTTCTGACCTACAGGGAGCCCCTGTTTTGATTTGTCCGGTGCCCAGCCCTACCACTAGGTCAGCTATGAACGAGTCCTCAGTTTCGCCACTTCTGTGACTCACCATGACTCCCCAACCTGCGTCTTGAGACAGTTTGCAAGCTTCAATAGCTTCAGTGAGCGACCCTATTTGGTTCACTTTCAAAAGCAAAGCATTGCAAGTGTTGTCGTCTATGGCTTTTTTAACTCTCACTGGGTTAGTAACTAGTAGGTCGTCACCTACTATTTGAGCTTTAAGACCCAGTTTGTGAGTTAGGTTCTTGGTGTTTTCCCAGTCGTCTTGGTCAAAGGGGTCTTCTATTGACACTATAGGGAACTTTTCGACAAAGTGTTGGTAAATGTCCCCTAGTTCGTGGCCGTTTATGGGCTTCTTGCCCGCAGCTTCAGGGTCTTTAAAGTACAAGTCGTACTTTCCTTCTTGAGTTTTGAATTCAGAGGCAGCTACGTCCATGCCTAACTTTACTTTCCCAGTGTGGCCAGCCCTGTCAATGGCTTCCATAAGTAACTCAAGTCCTTCTTCGTTGTCTTGAATGTTGGGTGCAAAGCCTCCTTCGTCCCCTACGTTGGTGGCATCTAGTCCGTACTTCTTTTTAATCACTGACTTCAAAGAGTGGTAGACTTCAGTGCCCATTTGAATTCCTTCGGCAAAAGAGTAAGCTCCAGTGGGCAGAAGCATGAATTCCTGCATAGCTAGTTTGTTTCCTGCGTGAGTGCCTCCGTTAATCACGTTCAAGGCAGGGACAGGCATCACAAACTTGTTTGTACTACGCCCTGCAAGGTAAGCAATATACGCGTACAGAGGCACTTCATTAGCAGCTGCACCAGCACGAGCCATAGCAAGTGAAACTGCTAAAATAGCGTTGGCCCCCAGTTTAGCTTTGCTCCAACCCCACTCGTTCTTGCTGCCGTCAAGTTCCTGGACCATCACTTTGTCCAGCTTAGTTTGTTCTTTCACGTCTTTGTGGAGCAAACCGTCCCGAATCGTGGTGTTGATGTTCTGCACTGCTTGGCGCACGCCTTTGCCTAGGTAGCGGGACTTGTCGTTGTCTCTAAGTTCTAAGGCTTCGTAGATCCCTGTAGAAGCTCCTGAGGGCACAGCTGCTCTGAAAGTGCCTTGTTCAGTGGTCAGTTCAACTTCCACAGTTGGGTTCCCTCTGGAGTCCAGAATCTCCCGTCCGTGCAAGTTCTTTATTTGTGAGAAGCCTCTTCTGAGTGAATTAAACATTTATATTGACCAGAATTTAAATGGTTATTGCAGTTGTTCTTTCATCATTTTCTTAAGGAGTTCTGAGATTTCGAGTTCTGTCAGAGTTGAGTCTCTTTGTCTGTAGACTCCAACAGCCACTAAGTCAAACACTGTGTTTTCAGCAAACTTAGCTACGTTCAGCATGTCTCCAGTGATCTCTTCCAGCATTTCTTCAATTGCAGTTACTAGTAGTTCTTCAGCTACTTCTCCGTAGACCTTTGGTTTGCTGAGGTGCAAGTACCTTTCTTTGAAGACTTCGTTTTTGTGCTCAAAGTACTTTTTTTCGTTAACAACTTTTTCTCGGTCGAGTTCGCTTTGCTGAATTACTTTCCAGAAGTTGTCTACGATTTCGTGAACTAAGTCTTTGAAGGCAATGTACAACTCAGGACTTAAGTCAGGTCTTAGCTTCCTTATGTCGGCTTCTCCTTGGTAAGGCTTTTCAAGTCTCGAAAGGTACAGTTGGGTTCTGTCTTTTTGTTCTCTCAAACCTTGGATTCTTTGGTTGATTGCTTCTAGTCCTTCTTTTACGTAGTCAACTACTTCGTTCACAGGTTTTTCTAAGTTAGAAGTGTCTAGTTGGGAAGAAGCTAGGTTCTTTTCTAAGTACTCTTTGGGGGGGCCTTGGCCTAACTCTAGTTCTGCAAGGAAGTCCACTCCTCGGTCCATCATTCTTTGGTGGATATCTTTCTTCTTGAGAACTTCTTCGTGCTTTTGCAGTAGTTGCCACCTTTCTTCGTTGAGTTGGTGGATCTTGTTTTGGAGTTCCAGCACGTACCTTTGTTTTTCCTTTTGCCGGTTAGCAACTACTTCGTCTAGGGCTCTGTTGCGTTCTAGTTTGTTGTTTCCTAAGTAGGTTTGGGCTAGCAGTTGCAGGTTCTGCTTGTCAAGATCTCCTTGCTTGAGAGCCTTGTCTATTGTTTCAGCTTTGTGGAGGATCTTTTGTAGGTGCTGCACGTTGGTTGAGTCTCTTCGGTTTCTTTCGTCAGCTACAGCGTCAATGTAGTTGTTGAGTTGGAGTTCTTTTTCAGAGAGGACTTTGGACTGGTTCTGTAAGTTCTGGAGTTCAAGTTTTTTCTGGATGACTTGCTCCATGTGCTGGTATCTGATTGCTCGCAGCAAGTCTTGTTCTGCTTGGTCTTGTCTTTGAAGTACTTCTTTTTCGCGGAACCTGTACTCAGCTATTCTTTTTTTGAGGTGGTCGATGTCCTGAGAGTTTCCTTGGGTTTCTTGGTCTAGTTGTGTGAGTCTTTCTTTGAGTCTTCTTTGTTCTTCGTTGAAGTCTTTGAGTCTTTGTTGTTCGTACTGGGCTTTTTTGTACAGGTAGTTGGCTCTTTTTTCTAAGAACTACTTAAAACTTACTTCATCTTCTACTGCTTTGAAGTCTTTTTCTTGACTGGCTGAGTCTAGTTCCTTTTCTAAGGGTCGCTGAGTGAATTCCATATATTAATTAAAACACAATCCCACCTATGTTGTCAAAAGCCTCTTCGTACACGTGGTGCTGCTTTTGAGCTCTCAAGTCCCACACCCTTACAGACTTGTCCCAACTTCCTGAAACCAAGTACTTAGAGTCATCTGAAATAGCCAAAGCAACTACCCCTGCACTGTGGCCCTTCAGCACTGAAACTTGTCTAAAGGTCTCTAAGTTCCAAACTCTCAAGAAATTGTCTCTGCCTCCTGAAATCAAGTACTCGTCGTTTTGAGTAACGCACATCGCAAACACACTGTTGGTGTGGCCTTTCAAAACTGCCAAAAGCTTTTCTTTCTGGACTCCCCAAACGCAAATGGCGTTGTCAGCACTTCCAGAGATTAAGAACTTGGAGTTGTTTGTGAACACCAAACTCAACACGATCCCAGTGTGTCCTTTGAACTCAGTCACTATCTCTCCAGAGTTGAGTTCCCACAGTATAACTCTAGAATCTGCCCCTCCAGAAGCAACTAAGTCATTTTTCCTTGAAAGCGCTAAAGCATACACAAAGCTAGTGTGGCCTTCAAACAACCTAACTTGGTTGTAGGTCTTCAAAGACCACACTCGAATAGTTTTATCTAGGCTTCCTGAAACAATGCACTCGTTTTTTTTTGAGATTGCAACGCAGCTAACAGACTTTGTGTGACCTTTAAGTTTAGCCAGCACTTGGCGGGACTCGATGCTCCACAGCCTAACAGTTTTGTCTTCGCTTCCAGAAGCCAACAGGACTTTGTTGCGGGACATTGCTAAGGACTTAACTGTCTCAAAGTGGCCTTTTAGCAGCACACTCAGTTTGCCTGTTCTAAAGTCCCTTAGTTGGATGTTTTTGCCTGTGCTTACAGCTACAAGTTCTCCTACTTCTATTGAGTGGGGCTTTAAGGCCTGCAAGCACTCAAAAATGTCCTTTTGTCTAGGGATTGGAATTGTTTCCTTGATGTAGTTTTTGATGCCTTGTGAGTATCTAGAGTAGTTCGGGAAGTGTTTTTCTATACTTGCTTTTTGGTTCAGGTCTGATATGTCCTTAAGTATTGTTCTGATTCTGTCTTGAACTCGGGTGAGTTTTTCGAGTTCTTTAGAGCAAAACTCGTCTATTTTTTCTACTAGGAACTCCCGAGTTTCTAAGAGTCTTGATATGTACCTTTCACACCGTTTTTCTTGATTGCTCAGGCTGTTCTTTATTTGGATGTGGACGAGAGGCACTGGGCTGTGTTCTTCAATTATGTGCTGCACTGCAGTGTGGGAACAAAGCAAAACTGGGTCATCTTCGCAGTGACACTCAAACATTGCCCCTTCGCAGTCCCTACTTCCGCAGAGACTTTCCATTTACTTAGTTCTAGGTTACTTAACTCTTTGGCATCAAATGGTAGTGACCTTATAATAAAATGTTCTTCGGGTTGTTACTAGTCTGTGCTTATGCTTGCTATACCAATATTAACGAGTCACTTGAGTGCGGAAGTGCTCAGAGTTTTACTTACTCAGGTAGTGACTTTTTGTGTTACCTTAATGATACTGATTTCGGTTCCTCTAACAAATATGTGGTCATTGAACTCCCAAGTGAAAAGCTTGGGGTTGAACCCAGTAAGTGTGGAAATGACCCTTTGACTAAGAATGGTAACTTGAATGCCACTGTTCTGCACATAAAGGGTAAGGGTGCCTCTTCAACAAGTCTAGTAATGAAGAGTGATAAGTTTAAGCTGAATGGCGATGTTCAAAAGTTGATCATAGAAGACCTAACCATAACATCTAATGGATCAAAGCTAGAAAAAGCATTTGAAAGCGAAAATAAACTCTGGCTCAAAAACGTGGAGTTCACAAACTTTAATTTGTCTTCTGCTTTGTATAAATCAACTCAAATCTCAAAATTCAAGAATGTCTCGATAACCAATGTTCACTCAGACGAACATATTTTAGAACTTGAAAGCAGCAGTTTCTCACTTGAAGAAATAACAGTCAGTAACGTTTCGTTTGTGAAAACACTTTTACTTTTTGAGGATGCAGAAAGTGTAGTTCTGAATGATATCAAACTTGGTTTTAAAGAGGAACAAGAATGCGAAAGCTTAATTCAGTTTGATAACTTAAAAAGCATTCAAATTGAGGCATTGAAAGTTGATGGATTTCCTTGCCAAAAGGACCATAACTCCAAATCCCCTGTAATTGACATAACCTCAGGCAGTCAAGTGTCCATTTCCAACTCGAAATTTAGGAACATGAAATCAACTTCAGAAGTAGGCTACGTCATAAGAGCTTCAGAAACCAAAATAGTTACCATGTCAAACGTAGCCCTCGAAAGAATTGTAAACGAAAAAAGCTCAGTCATGGAATTCAGATTGATAGCAGTCTTAACTTTAAACAACATCAAGATTTCGAACTGCAATGGAGGAGTAAAAGGAGTAGTGTTTGCAGAAGTAGTTAAGTTGGAAGTGGATGGACTAGAATGTTTTAAGTGTGAAAGTAGAGATGGTAATGGAGGGGCTATTTATTACACTCCTCACGAAAACCGTAATCAAAAAATGCAACTAACTATCAAAGACTCTACTTTCAGGGAATCAAGCGCTTCATCAGGCAACGGAGGAGTTATCTATATAGGCAGCGATTCTAAAGAAAAAAAGGTCAACCTGTCTATTACCAACAGTCAGTTTTATGACTCAAAAGCACTCAAGGGGTCAGTGCTATTCATTGAAGAAGCTGTTGCTTTGGATTATGGTGTCTTAGAAGGTCTTATTGTTTCAAACAGTTACTCTATGATAGGAGCTCCTATCAACGATTTACACATTTCAGGAAAGCTGGAGATTGTTGGCTTGGACATGTCCGGCTCAACTGGGTACTACTGTGGCATCTATGGAGACTACAGTCACAGTGGAGAACTCCTAAGTATCAGTAATTCCCAGTTTTCGAATAACATCTGTGATGAAAGACTTATTTACTTGAACTCTTGGGTTAAAGGAGTCTCTGTAGAGATAAACTCATCTTCAGTATCGAATGCAAACTCCGGAATCTACTCAAGACAGACTGAACTCAATATAAAGAACCTTAGCATAGAAAAAGTTCCTGAAGAAGCAATTTGGGGAGAAAACAGTTCAAATATCACTATTGAGGATTCTAGCTTCTCTAAGTACAACCAAAGCACCTTTGAAAATCTTAAAAACAAAGTGCTTGAACAAAAACCAATTTCTTATAAGGACTATCCTGGGATTTCGGATTCCCATATTCTGATTAAAGACAGTTCTCTCACTGTGCGTAGATCCACATTCAAGAGGCAGATCTCAGAATTCGGAGGCAGCATTAAACTAGAGTCTTGCTCAGCGGCTGTTAAAGACTCTAGCTTTGAAGACATCGCTTGCTCGAAAAGAGGAGGGGCCATTCACCTTCTAAAAAGTTCAATTGAAGTCAGCAACACCCATTTTAACAAGATTAATGCACGAGTGCAAGGAGGAGTCTTCTATGGTACTATAGATTCAGATATTACTATCCGTAACTCTTCTTTCAATGAAATCTTTGCTAAAAACTCCGGAGGACTAGTTCTTATGGACTCTGGAAGTGTTGAAATATCAGACTCTAAAGTAAACAACTGCAAAACCGTAGCCTTAGTACTATACGATGCTGATAATCCTAGTTTGAAGAACTCTGAGTTCCAAAACTGTAAAGGAGTACTTTTTCTGCGACATTCCAGTGCCACTGAAATATCAAACTGCTCCTTTTCAAACTCAGAAGGTAGTGCAATCAATATACAGAATACTTTATCGGATGCAGTAATCACAATAAAGGACTCCACCTTCTTAAATAACTCAGCAAATGAAGGAGGAGCTGTGTACTCCGGGGATTCTGCCTTGAACATCACTAACTGCTACTTCGAAAGAAACTCAGCAGAAGAAGGAGGAGGAGTTTTCATTGAAGGAGATGATTCCAACTCTAGCTACATTTCCAACTGCTCCTTTGTGGAAAACTCAGCCACTACTAATGGAGGCGCAATACGCTGGAAAGATGTTCAGCCCCAACTAAGCTTCAACTACTACCAAAACAACTCTGCAGAGTATGGAGCTGAAGTAGCCTCCCATCCCGTAGGTATAAAATTGATGACTGAAAAAAGGTTTCTTTCTGAAGAGGTAGTAGAAGCTGTTGCTGGTCAGAAAATACAATACCCTGTTGAAATAGCTCTAATAGACCACTACAACAATACAGTTCTGACTGACAACTCTAGCAAGGGAGCTCTAAAAAATCTAAATGGAAGCATTTCTGGGCAGACTGAAGTAGAAGCAAAGAAGGGAATTCTTACTTTTAATGACTTTACTTTGTTTGCCACTCCAAATCAAAGCATCAGTATTGAAGCTCATTCAAACCTAATTGGCGCTCCAGCAGAAACCAACCCTAGTCTTTCAATTGCTGTCCACTTAAGGGAGTGCCAGAAAGGAGAGTACAACACTGGAAATGAGTGCAAAGTATGTGAAAACAGAACTTACAGTTTGTCTCCTGATCAAGCATGTTCTGATTGTCCTTCTGAAGCTTACTGCTTGGGCAACTGGACTATGTTTCCAAAACCAGGCTACTGGAGGGCCTTCAATTACACTGACAAGTTCTATGAATGCCCCAACCCAGACGCTTGCTTAGGATCACCAGACTACTCCAACTACTTAGGCAAGTGTTCAGAGGGCTACAGAGGACACATGTGCCAAGCCTGCGAAA
>PR_CR_10_Liq_1_inCRDRAFT_1000232_pt1 | contig 34958 bp, 27 predicted proteins | sample PRCRCaboRojoPR_3_FD_10241 | JGI IMG/M metagenome (IMG submission 10241)
GCGAAGGCATGTCTTTGGGCTACAGCATATTTACTAGCAACGTAGACGGACACTTCCAAAAGGCTGGGTTTCCTGAGGAAAGAATCCAGGAATGCCACGGCAGCATCAACTACTTGCAGTGTGTGGACTATGAAAATTGCACTGATGACATTTGGCCGGCTGAAAACCTCTATGTTGAAGTAGATGAAAACTTTATAGCTGAAGACCCACTTCCGAAGTGCATTCACTGTTCAGGCCTGGCAAGGCCAAATATTCTTATGTTTGACGACTACACTTGGGTTCCACACAGAACTGAAAACCAAGAAAAAAACTTTGAACAAGACTTAGATAGAGTCTTGAGCGAAGCCCACAAAGTAGTGATAATAGAAATAGGAGCAGGAGAAGCAGTGCCTACTGTAAGGGAGTTTGGCCAAGAACTTTTGGACAAAGTAAGTAACTCAGTGCTTATAAGAGTCAACCCAAGAGACCCAACAGGTTCCCACGAAAGACTCATAAAACTGCCTATGAGAGGACTGCAAGCCTTAGAGGAAATTGACTGCTTACTAAATAATAAATGGCCAGAATAAGAAAAACTGCTGACCTAGCCAGACAAACCATGCTGGAAGTACTCAGGAAAGAAAAAATCTACTCCCTAGACACTGCAAACTCAATAGCGAAGTTAGAACACAACTCAAACACTCTGTTCAATAGTATTGAAAACACAAACTTTTCTTTAGTTAATGAATACTCAGCAGAACTTTTGTTTGAATGCATTAACGATATATTTGGAGAAGTCAGTGCTCACAAAAAAGTTAAGTCAAAGCACATTGACATCTTAAACAGCCAACTTGAGTCCTTACTAACCATGTACGACTCAGTTATGAACTATCCAGAAGATTCCATATACTGCCTTGAACCAAGTCACCCCAGAGTTGAAGCCTTGAAAAGCTGCATCATCAAGAAACAAGTAACTTCGCCTGAAAAAAGCAAAAAACTCTTTGAAAAAACACAAAAACTCGTTTCTATTGCCCCTGCTGTGTTTTCTAAGTCCTTAGACTTCGAAACCGGAAAAGTCAACTACGGAAAACTAGCTTCACAAGCTGTGCAGTTTTACGTAAACAAAAAGAACTCTTTAGACATTGCAAAACACTTCTACTCACTAGCTACAGACGAACAAATTGTAGGAGTTTGGAGAGCTATTGACATGCTTTTGAGTAACGAGTTCACTAACTTTGACTTTTCAAAAGTCAAAACCAACGAACTAATACACATTCCACGCGCCGAAAAGTGTTCAGTACTCCAAACTGAGACTCAAAGTTCGTTTGGACCTCAGTTTTCACTCAACTGCCAAGACCCCTCCCGAGACATACAACTCCGAGTAGTGAACAAAGAACCCCTTCACCTAGACTCTCCTTCGAAGCGCACTAAAAGCTACGACAAAGTGATTTTCCACATCCACGGAGGGGGCTTCATAGCACTGAGTTCAGCATCCCACCAAAGCTTTTTGAGCAAGTGGGCAAAGTTACTTAACGTACCTATAGTTTCAGTAGACTACAGACTAGCTCCCGAGCACCCCTTTCCATGTGGTTTAGATGACGTTTGGCAGGCTTACTGCTGGTTGGTTGAACAAGGCCACCAAATTCTGGGAAGAGCTCCTTCACAAATCATAGTTTCAGGAGAAAGCGCAGGGGGCAACTTAGCCCTTAGCATGACTTTAGCTGCTATTCAAAAAGGCTACAGAGTACCTGACGGGCTTTTACTAGGGTACCCCTGCACTAACTTAGACAGCAGTAGGTTCAGTCCATCTTACTTCTTGACCTTAAACGACGTCATAGTGCCTCACACTGCACTATGGACTTGTTTAAGGTCCTACGTTACCGACTTCAGTAGCTTTTCTTCAGACCCCTATATAAACCCCTTATTGATCACCCAAGAAGACTTTGCTAAGTTCCCTCCTTCGAGGTTTTTTGTAGGAACTATGGACCCCCTTTACGACGACTCTTTGAGAGTAGTTGAAAAACTCCAACAAGCCAAAGCCGACGTTAAAATGTACGAGTACGAAAACGCAATGCACGGAGTGTTTAACTTCGACAACAAAGGACTAGTTCCCGAATTTAGAATGCTAGTTAACGACTCAGCAGGGTGCATTAAACAAATGCTTCAGAGTTATAAATAATCTATATTATAAATGGAAGAAACTGAAAAGAGGCACTCAAAAGAACTTACCGAGCAGTTCAACCAAAAAGACATAGAAGGCTTCACAGCCAACTTAATGCAACTCCTAGAAAAGGACGCAGAGTTCGTTTTTACAGTCAAAAAAGGCAAAGAAGACCAGTTGTTCAAGTATAAAGTCCCAAAAAACTTTCCTGAAGTTGAGAGACCCCAAAGAGAAGAGCCTAAAATCGGGAAACTCGATGACGAGAAACAAAGAATGATGGATAGACTTGTTGATATGGGCTTTGACAAGTTCATTTCGTACAGAGCTGCCCAAAAGTCAGACGACCTAAACGAAGCCCTAGTCAGAATTGGAATTTAATTAAGTTTAAGTTATAGGGGCTTATTACTAGATAAATATTAAATGTACTGGTGCAAGTCACTTAGGCTCAAAGAAAAGACCTAGAGCAGGTGCGTTTAGTTCCTAGAAAAACACCACTTATGTAAAGAACGTCCCAACTCCAAAGGGACTCCAAAATACCAAATATCCACTCAAAGGCATATCATAGACTTATCAGGTACTCCAAAGATTACTCACCTTCCATATAATTTTGCTGGTAAAAATGCCAAAGCGAAAGCGAAGAGACGAAGACTCCTGGGGCCGCAAAAGACAGTTTTTAGGAAGGTGAGGAATATTCAGGGTGGCAAATCGCAGCAAAGTCAAGCATGTGGAGCTACTGAGCATAGGGACCCTAGTGGCCAAGCAGCCCTGGTACAACGCAGGGTATATTTTCCCCCAAGGCTTCTCAGTCTTGGTGGAGTACAAAGACATAAAGGATCCCGACTCCAAGACTCCTTACCTTTGCGAAATTTCAGAGAAGGCTGAGAAGCCTTGGTTCAAAGTGACCCATCAGGCCTTAGAACTTACCTTTTCTGGCAAGTCGCCAACTGCTTGCTGGAAACAAGTTCTGGACATGATTAACGAAACCCTTAAAAACAAAGGGAGGCCAGTAGTGCGCACTCAAGTAGCAGGACCTGAGTACTTTGGGCTCAACGACCCTTTGATAGTAGGGAAAATAGAAGAGCTTGACCCCAAACGTCTTTGCCAGAACTACTGGACTGAAAAAGAAAACATCCTGAAAGCAAGGGAAGTCTACGAAAACTTGCATCCCAAAAAGGAAAAAAGACCCCGCAAAAAAAGAAGGAACTCCAGTGACTTGGAGGTAGACCTCAACAACGAAGAAAACTTCAGAGAAACTTACACAGGAGCTTGGTCAACAATCCAACGCAAAGACAGGTACTTAAAGCGACTTGAAACTCTAGGCCACGAAGCAGTGATTCAAGAAGACAACCCCATGCCTCATTACGAAGACCCCATTACTATGCAAGCTGTAGTTGTTCCAGCTCTTTCGCCTTACGGACACGTTGCAGGGTACTACTCCTGGTGCCAGGCGCTTAAGGAGTCTAGTGGCTTTTGTCCCTTCACAAAGATGCCTTTGACTGTTGAGAGACTTATAAAACTCACCAAACAAAACTGGCATCTGTACAAGGATTTCATTAAATATTAACACTAGTTAAACTTAAACTGCCTGGGGGATTTGTGTCTGCGGGAACTTAGAACTTCAAGTTCGTCAAGCAGGGTTTCTACCTGCGGTCTCAACTGCAAATAGCTCGACGCCTTAGGCGAGAAAATCCAATTTTCTGTTTGTTCTTTTAAAGGTCCTAAGTCTAGCTTTTTGTTAAGTTGAGTTTTCGAGCCAATAGCGTTGAGAATCCTAACTCTTGGTCCTACAGGGAGTCCTAAGTCCCTGAGGTCCTTTCTCTTCATGAGTTTTAAGTCCCTCATTTCGATTCTTTCAGACTTAAAAAGTTGAAAGTACTTCTCGAGTCCTAGGTTCTTCAGGAACTTGTGGACTTCAGAAGGAAACTCAGCTGTTTCTACGAAGTCGTCTTTGCTTTCTTTGATGAAGTCAGCAAGTCCACCTAGGTCTTCACCAAAGGAGTCCCGAACATTGTAAAATGACTCCACTCTGCTCGAGAAAGAAGTAGCTCCGCTGCAAGTTGTTATTTTGGATATGTTCAAGGTGAAGGGTTCTTCCTTACTAGTGATTCCGTTAAGCTTATTTGACATTTCTCATTAATGAATTAGTTAAGAAAGTGCTTTTCTCCTAGCTTTTACTCTTTTCCTCCACCTGTTGACTATAAGCATCGCAGCTAGTGACAAAGAAGCTCTGTTCTCGTTAGTTGTTTCAGTGGGAGGCTGGGTTTTGAATTTCCTAGTAAAAGTTCTTTGAATGTTTTTTTGAGTGTCTGAGTGGTTGTGTTGCATACCGCCTCCAGAAACAGAGTCTGCAAGGATCCAAAGTATTTCTGCAAAGTGCACGTACCCTTGGTGGTCCTTAACTCCCAGCAAGTCTATGATCCTTATTAGTTGGCCCCTTGAAAGGTTCTGTCCTTTAAAGCCTAAAGGAGCTTCTAGCACCTCTAAGAACTGAGGAAGTTTTTGGGTTTCAATGTACAACTCTCCGTAAGGCGCGAATGCACTCCAAGCTTCTCTGTACTTCTTAAGGTCACCCTTGCTTAAGTCGAGTTGTGAGTCCTTTTCTTGGTTTATGTCGGTAAAGTTCTCCAGAATCACAGCTATGAAGATGTTCAAAAGCACAAAAGACCCTATTACGCTAAAAGACACCCAAAACAAAACTGCAATAGTTGGGTTTCCGCAGTCGTTCCCTGAACATCCGTACCCCGAACAGTCATGCATAAGCCCATTCCAACTTTCGCCAGTAGAAGCTCGGAACAAAGTGATCATAGAGTTGTAAAAGGTTTCGAAGTTAGCGTGCTTGTTAATGAATTCTCCCCGTGGAAGCTCTCCAAACAAACTCATACCTGCTACGCTGTATATGAAGTAAAGCAAAAGTATCAAGGCTCCAATGTTCACTAAGAACGGAAGAGACAACAACATAGTGTTAAAAGCATCCCGGAACCCCCTGAAAATCCGTATCATTCTAAAGAGTCTCGAAATCCTCAGAGCCCTCAAAACTGTTGCATTGAAGAAAAGGTCTGAAAATAATATAGACAAATAACTCAAAATCAAAATACTGAAGTCAAACTTGTTCCAGTTGTTAGCAAAGTAAAACTTAAAGTTAAGGCCAGTTGCTTTTAACAAAAACTCCAAAGTGTAAAGTCCTATGAAAACGTAGTTCCAAACCTCTAAAATGTTTTCTAAGTCTTGGTCCATGTTGTGGTGCTGCAAAGACAAAAACAGTATGTTAACTCCTATCACAGTCAAAACCAAGTACTCAAACTTGTAGTCCAACACAAAGTTAAACAAAGCTCCTCTAAAAGGGTTCTGTGGTCTGATGTAGTTAACTTGCGGAGAGCACTTTAGTAGGAGTTTCTGGACTTTAATCCAAGTTTTTTGTTTTTTAGTCAGCAAAATAGACCCTTCCATTTCTTCTTTGACTTCATTGAATTTTTTAATTACTGCCCCTACGTACAAGTTCATTATAAACAACCCTGTGATGAAGATAAAAGCTACAAAGTACAGTGCAGCAGCTGGGTTGTAGTCCCTTTCAGGGGCTTCTTCAGAACTTACAGAGTCCACTGCACTGTACATGTAGTCAGGCCACATCTCTAAAGTTGATATTTCAAACAGCACCAAAATAGAGTTAAACACGTTGTCGAAGTTGCTGTTTTGGTTTTTCCATTCCCTTTCTAAGGCAACTCCGTTTACTTGGTACTCGCCAAAACAGTTTTCTTTGGTCTTGACTAGTTCGTCAGTGCAGTAGTGGAACTTTCCTTTGAAAAAGATCACCCCAAGTATTCCAAAAATCAAGTAAAACAGCAAAGATATCAACATAACGTTGAAAACCAAAGGCATTGCTTTCAGCACACAGTTCACCACCATCTTCATCCTTTCGTTCCTTGAAATCACTCTTAGTGGCCTTAAAGCTCTCAAGGCCCTGAAAGCCCTTATGAAGCTTAAGTTGATATTTGAGTCTAGACTTACACTTATAACCCAGTCTGCCACTGATATAAGCACTATCAAAAAGTCCAAAATGTTCCAAGGGTTCCTTAAGTAGCTGTTTTTGCCTAGTAAAAAGCCAAACACAATAACTTTTATCAACGACTCAAGCGCAAATATAACCAGTACTAGTTTGTGGCACAACTCTATCACAGCTTTGTGGTAAGACTCTTGGTAAGGTTCGTCAAGCAAAAGCAAAACTGAAGACAGCCCTATCACACCGTATATTGCTGAGTCAAAGTAAGGATGGGTCATGACATCTTTCAAGAAGTTCCTAACTCTGCTGTTTTCTGAAAACACAAAAAGAGACTTCCCTTCTAACCTTATATTCTTGAGGTTCTTCCTGTCCAAAGGCTGGTAGCCGGTTCCAGACTCAGAGATTCGCCGCAAAACTTTGGTTTTCCTAGTTAGTGAAAACTTAGGGTCAGTGTCTTCTTCTTCAAACTTTTGGAGAAGAATAGCCAAAAACAAGTTAAGCAGGATGTAGTTGCCTACTGTGATTAAAGTCACAAAGTAAAAAGAAGCCAACCAGCCTGTAGAGTTGATGGCATAGTACATGACTTCGTTCCAGTTTTCTCCAGTTAAGATCTGGAACACTGTAATCATTGACCAGTAAAAGGTTTCGAAGTTTGCCCTGGGAATGTTTCCCTCATCGTCCTTAAGAGTGCCTTTGAATACCTCCATTCCAAGCAACGAGTATATAAACATCCAAAGCATGCACAACAGTCCTAAGTAGCCTATTGAAGGCAAGCTAATGATTACTTTGCGCAAAAGCAACCTAAAGCTTCCCCAGCCCCTAGCTAGTTTAAACACCCTCAGTATTCTAAAAGCCCTTAACACCACCAACCCGCCCAAACCTGAGTCTCCACTTACAAAGATTATTTCCACAAGCCCTATCATTGCCAAAGCTGCGTCAAAAAGGTTCATTTTGTCCTTAAGGTACTTTTTGAGCCCCAGACCTATAACTTTCACTCCTACTTCTGTAGAACACACTATTGTAAATACTAAGTTAGAAAGTTCTATAAAGTACTTATGCTCTTCGTGCATTCCGTGGTACTCTGTAGCCATTATTGCAGTGTTCAAAATAATCATTCCTACTATTCCCCACTTAAAGTAGCTGGACTTTGCTAGTTTGTAAAAAGGTTCTTGAACCCTGCGCAGCAGAGCCACAATCTTTTTTTCTGACTGAGACCCAAACTCTTCGTTAGGCTTATCGGCATTACTGAGTCTGCTTTGTTTAAAAGCTTTGGACTCCTTGGCACTTTCTCTAAACTTAAGGTAAAGTATAGAAACCACTAAGTTCACTATGAAAAAAGCCCCAAAGATCACAACCACTATAAAGTACAAGTCATTTATGTAGTCTATGTCAAGCACGTCCCTGCCCATGTACATCACGTCACTCCAGCCTTCCAACGTTATGCACCCAAACACCGTCAGCAAGCTTTGCAAAATATTGTCGAAGCCAGTTACTCCCATATTGGGGTTAGTTGGGGATTCTTTGCAGTACTGGCCAGATGGACATCCTGAGTTTCCGCAACCTAACTCAAACTCTTCACAAGCTAAGTCCAAAGTGCAAAGTTGGCTAGTGGGTTGGTGTTCAGAGGAGTAGCACCTGTACCTAAAAGCCCCTACGTAGATCTGGGTTCCCGCAATGCTAAATATCAAAATAAGCATGAGGTAGATCAAAAGGGTGTCGATGAGCATTGGTATAGAGTTTATGATGGAAGAAACTATTACTTTCAACTCTTGAAGGTAGTTAATGGTGCGAAGGGGCTTAAGCACTCTTAAAATCCTGATGATCGACACACTGCTAGTGGAAACCATGAGCCAGCCCAGAACTACAATGATGAAGTCTAGAACATTCCAAGCATCCCTGAAGTAACTGTACGGCCTGCGCACCACTCCCATAGCTACTAGTCTCAAGACTACTTCTGCTGTAAAGATAACTTGACTTATTTCCTCTGAAATGTAAGAAAACTCAGTAACTTCTACAGCGTGGTCTATAGTTATAACTACGCAGTTCAAAAAGATCACAAGCAAAATGAACCTTTCGAACCAAGGATTGAAAACTACTGATATAAATAGTTTCCTAAAAAGATTTGAAGGACTTAAGTACCCAAACGCTAGGTCAGCAAAAGACTTTGGCTGGTAACTGCTTTGAATAAGTTCTACAGGGCTTTCTGGTTCGTGAGAGATTTTCTGGAATTCTAGTTGCTGTTGGTACAAAAGGTCTAAGTCAAAGTTAATTCTTTGCACAGGGTCTTTAAAGTCTTCCATATTAATACAAAGGTTTTAATTACACTAATACCTTAAATGCTTTTTGGGGGCGTCTCCTTCTTGGACGTCTTCATAGGTTTCAACAGTTCCGTCAGGCTTTTTGATAGTAGTTACTGTTTTCTTGACTTGTCTGCCATTTCTGCTTTCAACTACAGTTTTTACACTTTTAGAGGTACCTCCTCTGCCTCCACTAGTAGAACTCGAAGAAGAAAAGCTGAAACCACCCATTCCTGAAAACATGTCTTCAAAAGGATCCCTTCCTCCAAACATGCTTTCGAAGGGATCTCTTCTGTTGCTTCTTCCGTTCCGCCCTCTCCTTCCGAACAAACTTCCTCCGAAGAAGTCGTCGTCGTCGTCCATAAACATCGAGAAAGGGTCTCTTCCTCCGAAGAAAGCTTTGAAAATGTCTTCTGCTTCTTTGAAGTCGAAGTGGTGGAATTCAAAGCCGGAAGAAGGACCACTTCCTCCTGACTCTAGTCCTTCGTGACCGTACTTGTCGTAAATGCGTCTTTTTTGGGGGTCAGTTAGAACGCTGTAGGCTTCTCCGAGTTCTTTGAATTTTAGTTCGGCTTCTTCGCGTTTGTCAGGATTCTTGTCAGGGTGCCATTTTAGGGCGAGTTTTTTGTAAGCTTTTTTAATTTGGTTTTCAGAGGCGTCGCGTGGGATTCCAAGAAGTTCGTAATAGTCTGGTTTTGACATTCTAATTATAAGTTTCGTGCTAAAATGGAGACTTGAATTCGATGGAACTTTCTAGAGCCAGGTCTGGTTCCATTTGAATTTAGGTAACTCCGCAGGATTAAAGGTGGTTTAATTAGTACACTAAAACTACTGAGTACTTGAGTGCTGGATAAGGTAGTCACCTAGCCACTTGACTGGGTTGGAAGGTCTTTGCTTGGCTAGTTCTGAGAGTCCTTGCAACAAAACTGGCACTACACTCTGGTCCAGGTAAGCTCTGATGGGAAGCGACTGAAAGTCCCTGGGTTCTTTGCTCTGTGGCTCGTCCATTTATTGGGATTATACACTTTAAATGGAAGAAGAAAAGTCTTTTAAATTCACTGAGTACCAAAAGGCCGAACTCGAAGGTGCCTTCAACAAGTTCAACCCAGACGACCAAGGAAAAATATCTATAGGAAACGTTCAGAGTTTTGTTGAGAAACTAGAAAACTCAGGGGAACAAAGAACGCCTAAAAACCCTGGAAGGAACATTGGTTTAAGCTACTCTTCATGCTTCCCTAACTCAAGTCCGGAGTGCGACTTCGAAAGTTTTGTGTCAACTATAGAAAATGCTATTTCAGACCCTGTAGTTTTCAACAGGGCGTTAAAGCAAACCTTTAAACTTCTAGACCTTAATAACCGAGGTTTCATATCTCCGGAGGACTTAGTGCAGCTTGGCTCGCTTTTAGGTGAAAGAATACCAAACGAAGAAGAAGGTGCTAGAATTTTGTCTAGAGTTCAGGAACTCACTGATGAAGATAGGATGAACCTTGAGTCTTTAAGGGCCTTTTTCCACAATGACTTTGATCAGGAGTCTTATCCTTAGTTTAATGGTTATAAAAAATGGCAGATAGCAAGCCTACTTTGGGATACTGGGATATCAGGGGCCTGGCACATCCTATTAGAGCTTTACTTACTTATCTCAATGTTGAATTTCAAGATAAGCACTACTCGCTTGTCAAAGAAGATAATCAGTACAGTGCTAAGAATTGGATCAACGAAAAGTTCGCCTTAGGCCTAGACTTTCCCAATCTGCCTTACTACATTGATGATCAAGTCAAGCTTACTGAAACCAACGCTATTCTCAGGCATATCTGCAGAAGGCATAGAGAGAGCATGCTTGGGAGAGATAACGCTGAAATGGCTAAGGTGGACATGCTAGCTTCAGTGGTTGCAGACAAAAAGTCCAGCATTACTATGATATGCTACAACCCTGATTTCAGTAACTTGGTAGGCCCAGCCCTTGAGAAAAACACCCAAGCTTTGGAAATGTTTGCCCAATTCCTAGGAGAGAATCAATACCTCATTGGGGACCAACCCACTTACGTTGACTTTACATTCTTTGAATACTTAGAAATGATTGAAGAACATAGTTCAGGGATCCTTGATAAATTCAGTCCCAAATTCAAGCAATACATGGACAGAATAAGGGCTTTGGAAAGAGTTGGAGACTTCTATAACAACAACAAGCTTCCCTGGAACAACAGGATGGCCAAATGGGGGGCTAAAGTTCAACAGTCAAGTCAAGAAGAGTCTAAAAGTAGTTAATCAAAGGACTTAGATATAAAATGGAAATAAAAAATTCAAATCCAACACAACTAAGTCAGAAGAGAGGGGTTTCGTGGGGTAACCCGATCCAACAGAGACTCAACACAGAAAAGTCTACCTTCACAAAAGAGTTCTACAAACTAAGACTATCTTCTTCAGCAGGACAAACCCTAGAAAGCTATTTATCGCTAGAAGAACAAAACCTCCTTTTAGAAGAAACCTACAAACAAGCCTCCGACCACCCCTACCAACAAGTACCTCCAGACTTCACTCAACTCAGCTCCTACAACATTCCGCCTTACTTAGCTGAAAAGTTCCGGTCTAACTCTGAGTCCACTTGCCTAGGAGGGATTCTGCCTGAGCTCAAAAGAGTTTGGTACTCCTTAGACAACTTGTTGTTTTTGTGGGAGTGGAGCAAAGAAACCTTTATGGAGTTTAGCGGAATGCAAGACGTCATAGTAAACGTAAGTGCAGTAGAAAGGAACTCAGAGGTGTTTACTAGTAAAGTGCACAGTGTGCTGGTAGTTTCGACTCGAACTGAAATTAGTTTGCTAGGAGTAGTGATGCAGCCGAACTTTAAGTTGGTTCAAAGCGACATTAGGATTCCTACAGACGAAGTAGGAGTGGACTTTTTGCTGCCACTAGACAACGGAAGAATAATCATAGGAGGCGACGACGGAAACGTGAGTGAACTTAAGTTTGACTACTACTCTTGGTTTTCATCTGCCAAAAAGTACAAAAGACAAGGGTTTTCTTCAAACATCCTTTCAGCGTTTGTACCGACTTTTCTGAAGAACTACTCTAGTTACAAAGTAGTTCAGTTGAGTTACGACCCTTCTAGGAACCTTTTGTATGCTTTAGTTGAAAACAAAAACAGACCTGAAAGGTTCAGAATTGAAGTGTACGACTTAGGACCTTACTCTGAGAAAAACAAAAAACTAGTTACTATTAACTCTCAAGAACTCCTGCAAAGACTCAGACAACAAAGCCCCAAACTTCTAAGTTTAAGTCCAGAAAGACTTAAAATCTGCTACATCTCTGCTGTCAAAAGGAACCAAACTCTCCAGTACCACTTCTTAGCTCTGGCCAAAAACGGAATAAGGATATTCTTTACCTTTGAAGAAGTAGTTTCTGACTTGCAAATAGAAGACGAATTCCTCCAAAAACGTCCTTCACAGCACTATGCAATCACCATAAAGTTCCCTCCTTCAGGCTTAAAGGTTGAAGGAACCTCTTACTCAGGCATGGCTNTAGGCTTCACTTCTGACAAGTCCACAAACTTTGCTCAGGGTCTTTTGTCCCAAGAAGGCAAACTTATACTTGCAGAGAAGTCTGAAGACACAGTGCGTGTAGTGTGCGTTCGTAAAAACCTGTTCCGAATAGCTAAACTCCAAGGCGAAAGAGGTGCTTTTACACTCGAGCCTGACGAGTCTGTGAGCTTTATACAGGAAATCCAGGGGGAGCTTCAGAGTATATGTGAAGTTCCTTTGAAAACAAGTATGCCTCGGGCAGCAGCACAGCTTTGCAACTGCATTCCTAAAAGCGAGTACAGAATGCTGGGCAGAAACAGGTACTTAGGAAGTCCAGCTGGCACTGTCTCCATAGAGTGCATGAACGCTTTAAGTAACATTTTATACATACCTCCTAGCGAAGTGTTAGTGCTTACTTCTTACCAACTAATTAAGTACTTGGAAGTTAGACCTATTGACTCTTTGTACAAGTGCTTGCTCGAAGCACCTTCAGCTGATATCCAGCACGCCAAACACTTCCTTGAAAAGTACGGATCAGTCCACGTGTGTGCTATGTTTTTAGCTCTACTGACTTCGGAAACTACCATACACTTCAGCAAAGACTTAGTTAAAACTCCTTTGAAAGAACCAGTTCGTGAAAAAGCTTACAGCATGTTCAAGCAGTTTGGGAACATGAAGGTCAGCGACACCTTTATAAACTCATACAGACCAGAAGACCCGCTTATGTCCTTAGCAGAGTACAAAGCTTTGTACATCCATTTGTCAAGGATCGTCAGGCCTCTTTGGGGAGAGTACCTTAGTTACTACGAAGGCGACATCACTAACCAGCTTGAACAGTTCACTCCTGAACAACTTAGGATTCCCAAAACTAACCTTTTGCTGTTTAAAAAGTTTTTAGAAGAGAGTTACAAAGAAACCTGCACAGACCTAAGCAAATTCAACCAAAACCCAGTTGTGAACTTGTTTGTGTTGGTTCTTAAACTAGTAGACACTCTGGAGTTGCTATGCTTGCTAGGCCAAAACCACAGTTTCAGAAGGGTAGTTAGTTTACTAAGCACTGAAGACCAAGAAGTTTTAGCTAGTTCTACTTTCAGAGACTTCGTGTGCACAACCCAAGGCCACTCCTTAGCTAAGTCTCTGATTGAAAGCTACATTACTCACTTGCAGAACCCAAGAGTTCCTCGTCAGAAAAAGGTTCCTATTCAAGAATGCCTAGCCTTGCTGATTTCAAAGTGTCCTTCTTACTTCACACAGTCTGACTCAGAAATATACGTTGCAGAGGAGTACTTGAGAAGGGCCAAACAAGAAAAACCCACAGAAGACTACATAGACCAAGCTATGCAAAGACTCCTCAGAAACGCTGCTATGGTAGACCTTAAAAAAGTAGTTGGGGAACTTAAGTACTTGCAAGTTTACAAAGGACTGGTTCAACTTTGTCTGGAAAAAGCCAAAGCACTTATAGACATAGAAGAAGACCCTAGTTTTTGCTACGAGTTTGTTTTTGAACTCTTAGAAGAAATCCACTCTTCAAAAAGCAACTTCAAAAAACAAGAACTCCAAGAACTCCGCAGAGACATTGTGGACGAGTGCTGCAAAACCAATGACAAAAAACTCCACTGGGCCGTTTTTAACTGGCTGAACGAAGTTGGAGCAATTCAAGAAATAATATCTACAGAAAGTATTTACATAAAAGAGTACATTCAGAAGTTCTACAGTCCTGAAGTAGTTCCAGAGTCTTCTTTGCTAGCTAGATACTGCATGAAGATGCAAGACTACTTAACTGCTTTTCAAGAGTTTGGAAGACTGGCTTGTTTGAGTCAGCCCCAGGCAGACGAAACTCAAGTTATTCTTTTAGAAGACAGACTGGAGTTCTTTGACCTGTCTAACTTGTGTTTGGATAAGTACATCCAGAACTTCAAAGGAACTCCTACTGAGATGCAGCAACTCTTAGACGAAAAAGACAACTTGGGCTTTTACAAGCAACTTGCCAAAATACAACTCTCGATCAAGTTGGAGCTAAAGTCAAGACTGAAAGTTTCACTCAACGAAAACGAAGCAGCTGCCTATAAAGAGCCAATACACTTCTTAGACAGAAGCATTTTTTCTTTGCAAGAGCTTTTAAAAAAGTTTGCAAGGCCTTACTTTTTGTTTGAACCTCAGTTTGAAATACTAGACTTATCTCGAAAACGGTCCAAAATCCCTACAGATGACGAGTTAACAGCTATGCAAGAACTCTTCGAACCCTTGATACACTACTACCAAGGACTTCCTTGGCCCAACGAAGTGATTTCTAAACTCGAAGAAATAGGCAACAAGTACCCCTTTGCTTTTAACTTGTCTGTAGTCATTTCACTACTAGAAAAAATAACAGCCCACAAACAAGTTCAGTTTTTGCCAGTAATCAATTTACTACTGAACTTAAAGATCGAAGAAGGGTTTGCAGAGATCTGGGACGTTTACCAAAAACTCATCCACGAAAACCTAGATCGCCCAGAGTTGCTTTCAGGACTACTTATAAGGACAGAAGAACTTCTGAAGAAGTGGATAACTGCTGTCAGGAAAAAAGAAATCCAAGAAATAATAGGAGGCACTGTCCAGGAAAAGTGCCACATCAACAAGTTCGAAGAAAGAATTCCTAGAATCTGGGAGTTCTTCTCCCAAATGGTCCGAGTCATGCAAGTGCTTCCTGTGAACTTGCAGCAAATTCTTTTAAAAGCTTTTCAAACCCACCAAAGAGAAATCGAGTCTCTTACTAAAGAACTCAAAGCTATACCTAAGCACGCCGGGACCAAAACTAGTCCTTTTATTCAGAGAAAAAGACTTAACTTTAGCGATAATGCTTAATACACATTAGTTTGGAGCTTTTCTAAGAAACTTTTCGAGTCTTGGCTCCAAAGTTCTTTAATGGCTTCAACTATGCCGATCTCTTTGGATCTTCGGTTGGAGTCCTTAAAGTACTGTTTAGTCCAAACAGAGCACTGAAGAGTTTTGGCGTCTTTAGCTGCTACCATACTTCTAAGCTCTTCAGAAGCCTCAGCTATCATGCGTTTAGCTCCTTCAATGTCGTCGAGCAACTGCATTTTCTGGATTTCCAGTTCTTCAGTGACAGCTTTTAAGTTAGAAACCACTATGCCTATTTCCAAGTTAACTTCTCCTGACTGGGCTTTGGCCTGGGACATGTATTGCTTTTGGAGGTTAATTGTTTGGTAGTAGTAAGAGTGGAGTTCCTGCATGATGTCAGCTACTTTGTTGACTGAGTCTTGGTCAGCCTGCAGTAGGTTGGGAGGAAGCGGGTCCATTGTTTGGGACACGTCGTGGATGTTTTGTGAAGTTTGTGTTTCTTGTATAGAGTGCAAGTAGTCCAGGTGGTTCTGCAAGGTGTTTAAAATGCTTTGGTAGTCTTGGATTGAACTTTCTTTAGAGGTTTCTTTAGAGGTTTCTAGTTTTTTGTTTTGTGTGTTAAGAGAGTTTATTTCTTGCTGAATGTCTTCTAGTTCACTCTGCACTGTGTAGTAAATAGGTTCTTTTTCAGCTACTATAGCTTCTGACCGTTTGATTTCGGATTCCATGAGTTCAATTGGTCTGTCTAAAAAGTCACTTTCAAAAAAGCAGTCGTAAGACCGCGTTTTGTTTAAGTAGTCGTCTTTTCTCTGCTCTTCTAAAAGTTTGTTAGAAATGCTGTCTAGGAGTTCGTTGATGTCACTCTGTGGAGTTCTTGATCTGAGTGCTATTGTCTGGAGTAAGTGAGACCCAAAGTGGTCGTTTTGAATGCTTTTTAAATCAGAACTAAAAGCAACTAGAACGAAGTTTAAAACCAAAAGTTTGCTTAGCATTTTTATCTAACGTCTTATTAACTAATTAAAAGTAACACTAAAGATGGAACCAGTCCTAGAGAGTGCGAGTCAGTGGTATTGACCTTTTGTTTGGCTTCCCAGTACTTTTGGGTGTAGATCTCTTTTACGCACTCGTCGTTTCCTTGTATCAAAGGGAAGTGCTTGAATTCTAGTTCTCTGTAAATGTAGGAGTCCAGGTGTTCCCAGTTAGCTTTGCAAGTTAAACTGTTGCGTCTTACAGTTTGGCACTTATGGACTTCTGGGGACTCGTACCATAACTTAAGTAACTCTAGGTAGCTAGTTCCTTCTTCGGAACCCAGGAAGGGCTTGCAGTACCTTTTGCCCTCTGAGTTAATTCCGCATTCGCAGTTTCCGTAGAACTCCCAGTCCCCACTTTTAGAAGGACAGTCTGAATTTTCCTCACAACTGGAAACAAGGTAGTTGGGTTTGATCTTGTCAATGCATCTGCCTTTTCCGTTGCCTCCTGGTGCTATGCACGCTCCAGACTCGCATAGGTCAGACTCGTAGTTTTGGCAGTCGTAGATTCTGTACCTCTTCTTGAAGCTAAAGTACCTTTGGCATCTTCCTGTAGGTTCAGAGTCTAGTCTCCAGCACTTCATGTTGTTTAAGCAGTCAGTGTCTTGGGTGCATTCCTGATCTTCTTTGAACTGGGGCCAACAAATTCCTTCAGCGCAAAACAAGCCCACGTGGCACTCGTCGGTAATGTTGCATTTTTGAAGCCAGTGCTTGCCAATGCAAGTGTTGTTCTGGCAGTACCCAAAAGCACATGTAGAGTTGGACTCACAGGGCTCGCCTGGCCAAGACTTTTGAGTAGGGTTTTCTTTAGGAGTGCAGGTAGAGTTTCCAGGAGTAGAAATAGCTGGGCAGTAATGGTCCTTTCCACAAGTTTCTAAAAAGTAAGTAGAGTTATCATAGTATACGCAAGTGCCTTTTTCGAAGTTAAGGTTTTCAGGTTTGCATTTGTATTTAGGACAAGTAAGTCCGTAGGCAAGTGAAATCAGAGTTAAAATGATCATTTGGAATAAAAATGACATTGATATTTATATGCCTTTTCCAAGCAGTCTTTTCTGAAGAACTCATGCACGCCATAGTATACGGGAACACAGAAGAACTAGGGTACTACTACACCTCCATTTACGTCGGAAGTCCGCCAGTGAGACAAACTGTGATTGTGGACACAGGCAGTCACCTCACAGCTTTTCCTTGCGAAGGGTGCCAAAGCTGTGGAACTCACATGGACAACTACTTTGACTACAAAGCTTCCTCAACTTCCCGAGAGGTTTCCTGCGACGAAGGGATTTCCTGCAGCACTTGCCAAAACAACAAATGTGGCTACGCACAAAGTTACGCAGAAGGAAGTTCTTTGAGAGGTTTCTTGGTTGAAGACTTAGTTAGTATCGGGAACACCAGTGACCACTCGGTAAGGCACATTTTTGGATGCCACAATAGAGAAACTAACCTGTTCCGTACCCAAAAAGCTGACGGAATAATGGGGCTTGGTTACGCTAGGTCCAAAGTAAGGAGCATAATAGACGTTTTATACGAAAAGCACGAAATAAACACTGACATGTTTGGAATATGCTTTGGAAAGAAAGACGGTTACATGTCAATTGGAGGGTATAACTCTTCCCTGCACAACTACCCATTGGAGTGGGTCAATATGTACGATAACAACTTTTACTCTATCAAAGCAACTGACATACTTCTAAACGAACAAAGTTTAGGTCTCAAAGAATCAGACTTTTCGCACCATTACACTTCTGGAACAATAATTGACTCAGGAACTACCTTTACTTACCTAGGAAGTGTAGTTTACGACCGACTTTGGACTGAGTTCGAAGATTACTGCAGAGGCCAAAAGAACTGCCTAGGCGACCAAGTAAGTGTTCCACGGGAAACACACAGGTGCTATAAGTTTGACTCTAGTCAAATGTCTTTGGAAGAGTTCTACCGAAGCTTTCCAGTGATTTCTTTTAAGATTGAAGACCTGCTTGTTGACTGGGTGCCTGAGTACTACTTGTTTGCTTGGCCAGACCACGCTCGAAGTTACTGTCTAGGCGTCTATAGGAACTACAGAGGGAACGTACTAGGTGGAAACTTTATGAGGGGAATGGACGTTGTAATCGACAGGTACGCCAATAAAATTGGGTTTGCTCCTTCTGACTGCGACCCCAGACTTTTGCCCGCTGAAAAAACAACTACAAACTACACCCACGAAATTCACATTGAAGAAACCCAACCAGCCCTCAGCGTGGTTTGGTTTGTGATTGGGGCAGTTCTTTTGTTGGTCCTTTTGAGCATTCTTTTGTACAAAAAACTCAGTAAAGGCACTAACATTCTGCGAGAAGAAGTTTCTGAAATCGAAAGTAATTCAGGAATATAATAATAACATGGAAGAATCCAATTTGTTCAAAAAAGAGTACTCAAATGCCGAGTTTTGGAACAAACGCTTCACTGAGTAAGTACTAATAAGGCATAAAAGTCCTTTTGACTGGTACGCAGGCTGGGAAGAACTGAGTCCAATTGTGCAAGAGCACATTCCGCACGAAAGAGTTTTAAACATTTTGATGGTTGGTTGCGGGAATTCGAGTAATCTATACTTAGAACTCAGTGAAAAGATGCAGGAGTACTTAGTTACTAACATTGACATTTCAAACGTTGTAGTTGACCAAATGGTTCAGAAGTCCACTCAAGACTACTTGCTTATGGATGCCTGTTCTATGGGGTTCAAAAGCAGGTGCTTCGACTGTGTGTTTGACAAAGGAACTTTTGATGCACTAGCTGTAATACATAATTAGTCCGACACTGAAAGTGAAGCTCCCTTTAAACTAGTAGAAGAGATGGAAAGAGTTGCAAGTGACTCAGTAGTTATTGTAACCCACGGGAGACCGGAGATTAGGTCACCAATCTTTAAAAAGCACTTTACTGAGGACAAGTGGACAGAAACTATAAAGCAGTGTGAACTATCTTTCCAAGCTCAGTTCATTAACATTGTTAGGTCAAATTTTCCAAATGAGCCAATGAACACTGTGATAAAAGACCCTGCTAAGTTAGCTAAGTGCTTGAAGGAAGCTATGGAGTACAAGAAAAGCAAAACTAGTTCTGGGAACGTTTTAAGGCAAAGTATGTGCTGGATCTACATTTATAAGTTAATTCCTAGTTAGTTACAGTACTGTAATCAAAAGCCATAGCGGTTGTTGAAGGTTTCTTGTATTGTTTTTTTGAATTCTTTCATTTGCTTTGTGAGTGACTGCCAGTTTTTATCCTTGGGGTCTGGAATTCCTTTTATCTGGCTCCGCAAAAACTCGTTTTCTTTGTAAGCGTCTGAAAGTTGTGTTTCAAGTGACTTTTTGCGAGTGAACTTTTCCTTGAGGAACCCGTTTTGGGATTTGAGTGTTTCGATTTCTGACTCGAGTTCAGAGATGCCCTTTGAGAGTTTTTGTTTTTGGACAAGAATAGAAGCTAGTTCGTGGCTTTTTTCTTCAACTTGGTTGTTAAGGTCCACGGAACTTCTGCCTTTTAAGTTTTCGGTGGACTTAGAAGGAATCTGCAAGTTGAGGATGTGGGAGCCTCTTATTGGATGCGACTTCCGAGGAGAAATAGTGTTTTTGAGATCTGGAGTTCTAGAAGACACTGGAGACAGTCCGTCTTTGAGTAGTTTGCTTTCAGAGTCTCTGCTGTTTAGTATGTGCGCTAGGTTAGCTGCTTTCTTTTTGTAAGTGAATTGACGTTTTTGTTTCATGGTTTAAATAGCTTATATAACTGCTTAGATGAAAAGGGCACGGTCTCCCATAAAGAAGTTACTTGACAAAGAGTTTTACGCTCGAGACACCTTGATAGTGGCTCAGGAACTGGTGGGGAAGGTTCTTGAGCACAAAACTTCCGAAGGAACTATCAGTGTGATTATAAACGAAACTGAAGCTTACTCTGAAGAGGAGCCCTCTTGTCATGCTTACAAAGGCAAAACTAAAAGGACAAGGGCTATGTTTGAAGAAGCTTCCACAATTTACATTTACAACATCTACGGAATGCACAAGTGCATCAACTTCATCACTGAAGTAGCTGGCAAAGGCTGTGGAGTTTTGCTAAGGGGAGTTTTGCCTTTGAGAGGAACTGAGCACCTTTTGGGCAAAGCCAAAAACGTTGCAAAGTTGCTAGACGGGCCTGCTAAACTAGTGAAAAGTATGAAAATCCCTATGGACTACTACGGAATGTCCTTGCTTGATGAAGAGTGTCCACTCAAGATTTACGATGAAGGGTACTCTGCCCAGGACATCAAAGCTACTCCAAGAATAGGAATCTCGCAGGCAAAAGAACTCGAGTGGAGGTTTATTGCAAAAAAGTTTTCTAAGGCTGATGAGGACAGTCAACTCCTAGCACTAATTAAAAAGCTTTAAGTATCCACCATTTTCACTAGAAGATTTATATCAAGCAGTATCTCGGTAATAATGATAATCTTCCTAGGACTGGTTGTAAGTGTGAACGCAATAGATTGCGAAGACGGAAAGTACGAGTATGCTTCTTCAGGTTTGTGTTTGGACTGCCCAGATTTCTGTGTAACCTGCTACTACAAGAGCTCAGACCAAGACCCAGGGTGCTACGAATGCTCTGACTCTAATGAGCACCCTGATAGTGAGGGTTTTTGTATCCCAAACTGCAACCTTATCGGGTGCACAGTCTGCAACGACCCTTGCCAAACTTGTATAGAAAACCCAGATAAATGCACTTCCTGCAAAACAGGGAACCTCCATCAGCATACCTGTGTAGACCCATGTCCTGAAGGGTACTTTGCAGACAATGGAGAGTGCTTAAAGTGCCACGAGTATTGCAAAACTTGCACAGAAGGAACTGCTGGGGACTGTTTGGAGTGCACAGAAGGCACTTTCAAAGTAGTAGGGATCTGCGTTCCTGAAGTTTGCGGAGACGGAATAAAAGTAGGCACTGAAGAGTGCGATGACGGTAACGACTTGCAGGGGGACGGCTGCTTCAAGTGCAAACTTGAAGTGGAGGAGTGCAGTGCCCCAGAACTAATCAGGGCGTACTATAGAAACGAGTTCACAGAAGTAGTGGTTGAGTTTGACAAAGAGCTTCAACAAGCAGAAACTTGCAGTGTTTTTTCTGATTTGAGTGTTTTAGGAGGAGCAGAATGTTATGTTTCTTCCAACCATTTCATTATAAAGTTAGGATTCAACCCTGTTTTAACTTACAAAGACCAACTCAGCATTCCCAAAAATAATATTTTTGGAGTGGGTTGTGGAGAAAGCATTCCTTACAGCTTTAGTGTTTCGGGGAAGGACGAAGAGTTTAAGCTTGTGCTTTCAGGAACGCCTTTTGTAAGTAAGTGTCAACAGCAAGCACACCTGTCAACTGAACTTTCTTCAACTAGAAGCAGAAAAATAACCCAAGTAAACTGGGTAGTTGAGTCAGTCACTCCTTTGTACTCAGAAGAGTTTAACTTGAAAAGCAGCCTTAGTCAAACTTTAAACTTCAATTCCAACAACTACTCTACACACATTCCTGTTTCAGAACTGATTCTTGGAAGGAATTACTTAATCAAAGCAGAAGCCTTTAATTTCTTGGGTCAATCTGCAGTGGACTACTTCAACATAAGTTCTAGTGAGTTCTCAGCTCCCAGAGCCCTTGACTCAGGACCTAGAAACATTGAGTACTTTCCAGAGTTCGACTTACTTATTAGAGCTAATGCTGAAAGTTGCGAGCCTAACCTAGAACTGGAGTTTGAGTGGGAGTTACTTGACTCAAGTGCTGACTTCAGCATTGATAAAAACCAAGAAAGGCTCTTGGTAGTGCCAGCCTACAGCTTTGGACCGGGGGATTGGGCTACCTTTAGAGTGCACATGTGGCACTCAGTTAATGAAACGTCAAGTTCTTTCGTAGACTACACTGTCAATTACAAAGAAAGCCAACTGTTGTCTAGAATTAACCCTAGGTGTGTAACTGCCAAGCCAGAAAGCGCAGTGACTTTTGATAGTTACTTTAGCCAGGACTTAGGAATGCCTCTAAGGAACTTAAACTACTCCTGGTTTTTAAGTAACCAAACTGGAAACCTTTTCCAAAGCCAAGAAGAAGTTTTTAGTGTTAGTGGCTTGTCAGAGGGGCTATACAACGTTACACTCAAGGTAAGTTTTGGCCAAAAAACCTCGGAAGACCGCACTTTGCTAAAGGTAGCAAGCACCCAGGGCAACCTGCAGCTGAATTATCACCCAACCCAAATGAACACCTTAAAGTTGTTTTCAACATACACTCAAAACAACTGGAGCTCAAACTTAGAGCCACTAAGTCCACTTGACCAAGCTCAGGTTAGGTTTAAATTCCGAAAAGACTCAGAAGCTTATGTACAGTTCCAAACAAACGACTTAGAGTGCACTGAAAACTTCAACTTGGTAGCTGCACCTTCAGGAGGAAGCTTTTCTGTAGACAAGAACTCAGGCGAGTCATTTGTAACAGAGTTCAAATTTTCAGCTCCTGATTGGCACAATGCCTTTTACTACCAGTATTTTTTTGAGGAAGTTACTGAAACTAACCACACAATGCTCATTCCTTTGTCAACTAGGCAGTTAGTTCCTGAGTTCTCTACTAAGTTGCCTTACATTTCCCAAGACCTAACTGTTTACCTGAGAGTTTTTTCTATATCAAATGCATACACTCAAACTAAACTTAGTTTAAAACTGTCCTTTCCAAGCTTCAACACCAACTCTACATATGGAACTTCTAAACTTAACACTTACCAGAACTCAGTAACTTCTAAAGACCCTGAGTTGTCTCTGCAGAACAGTTTAATTCTAAGTTACTTATTAGAAGGGCAGCATCTCCACTCTGTAGAGGACCAAAGCTGTCCTTGTTTGCACGGAACTTGTTCTGAGGAGTCCTGTGTTTGTGACCCTGGGTACTTTGGAAGGGGTTGTTCTTACAGACAAGACGAAGAAACCGCAGATACTCAGATAGTTGAGGAACTGGTGAGTTTAGTTCTGTCTAGTTTCCTGAAACTTCCTCAAATAGAAGAAATCCAAGCCATAGCTGCAGTGACGTTGGCTAAACTAGCCCGCAACACTGAAGTGTTCTCTTGGGACCAAGCCAAAGTTGCACTGGAGCTACTAAGCAAGTTCCCTAATAACCTCAACAGTGATTTGCAAGATCTAACTACTGTGATGGCTTTCAAGTGCATTTGTGGAGTGCTTGAAGTAGGCAACAAACAAGGGACTCCTGAAAAAGGCTATTCCAAACTGATTATAACCCTTATAGAAAGGTTTTCTGAGAGTGCAGTTAAGGGCATGACTCTTTACGAAGAGCCTTATTCCATTGTTACAACTAATATCATTGGTCACTTTGAAAAGGTCCGAGGCTTCAAAGGCAACTACCCTCCTTCCAGCCTCCACTATAAATCCAATTTAGTTTACTCGAATTCCTCATTAGAGTTTTCTTCTTCAGAAGCTGTGTTCTCTTATATACAACTCAACAAGAACCCCCTTTCTTGGGTTACTGAAACTGAAGTGAACTCTTCACTGGTGTTAATAGACATCAAGTCTCAGGAAAACTTTGAACCTTTAGTAGTTGACATTGACGCAAACATTACAATTCCTTTTGTCAGCACCCAAGAAGAGTTTACCTGCACTTTTTGGAAAGAAAACAACTGGAGCTCAGAAGGGTGCGAACTCGTGGATTGGAAGCTTACCAATGACTCTTTAAAGAACAGCTACGGAGTGTGCCACTGCACTCACCTTTCAGCATTTGCCTTATCTAAAAAACTGCTTAAGCAAGTACAATTCCAGCCCTCAGTTGAAGAACCCAGTGAAGACTCAGTGAACATAGTGCCTATACTGCTAGTTGCTGGACTTCTACTCAAAAGCTTAGTTTGGGGAGTGTGGGGTTGGAAACAAGACAAAAAAAGCTTAAGAGTAAGGGCAAACAGAATTGACTCCTGCAACAACGAAGAAGCTGAGTTCCAACCTAAGCCAAGTTCAAAGTTAGTTCTTTTAACTGCAGTGCTTAAAAACTGCCACCCTTTTCTAGGCGTGTTTTACAGATTCGACAAGTTACTTTCTAGGCCCTTCAGAGTGTGGGTNTTTACAGCTAAGAACTTTGCTTTAATAGCTGTTTTGGCTATNCTGGAAGTGGACCACTCTGAACTTGCAGACTTATTGGTGTTTAGTGGAGTATCAAGTTTAGCAGCTTGCGTTGTGGGAAGTTTCTTTACAAAAACCTGCACTTTGTTTCCTTCAGGCCAAGATGACCACTCAGAGTCAAGTGTTGAGGGCTCTTTCAAGAAGCAAAGCAAAATAAGTGTGGTAACTGATAAAGGCAACCAAAACCAGAGTGACACTCAGAACTTACAAGTAACTCCTTGGAACCTGTCAGAGGACCCCCAAGTGCCTCCAATTCAGTACTTCAAAAGGTTTTTAGGAATGCTTCTAGGAGCAGGAGTTATAGTTTTGGGTTCAGGTGCAGGAATTTTGCAGCCCTTTAACTGGTACTGGATTTTTGGGCTTGGAGTTGTTGGTGAATTGGCTGTTTTCCAAACCCTTTTAGTCCTACTGCAGTTTGTTTTAATCAAAAAAACTAACTTGAACAAGCAAGTGTTTTCTAGAAGTTTACAAGAAGTGTTATTTAATCAAGCCGTTAAATAAATGGAGTCACTGAACCTAAAGCAAGCCACAGCTGTGATTATAAACACCTGCTTAGGGAGTGGGTTTTTGGTGATTCCTTATGTGTTCCTAAACATAGGCACACTGGCTTCTATAGCTATACTTGCTATTCTGACTTTTTTCTCTATAGTGACTGGGTTAATGATCATCGAGACCTTAAGCAGGGCAGAGGCTGCCAAAAGCATGATGGAAGACGGAGTAGCTCTTCCCAAAGTCAGCTTTGGAGACCTTTTGAGAGCTCCTAAGAAAGAAGGCTTACTTGACAAAGGAGCTTACAAGCCCCACATTTCCAGTGAAAGGAAATTTGAACTCTTAGAAATATGTGAAGTTTTTTTGGGAGATGTCGGAAAAAAGATTTTCAGTTTCATCATGACTGTTGAGATAGACGGACTACTATGCAGTTACATCATGATAGCTGTGACTTCTTTTCTAGACAACGTGCCTTTAGGACCCTTTTCTACCTGCAACATATACGAAACAACTAGCTTGCTCACTGAATGCCGAATTAAGTACTGGGTTTGGCTTTGTATAGTTGCAAGTTTGTTTTTGCTTATAACGCTGAAAGAGATCAGAGAACAAAAGTTCATACAGATGGCTTCGACTTACTTACGAGCTATTATTTTAGGAATGATGATAGTTACTTCTGGCGTCTCAGTGATCCTAGACTTGCCTTTGAACTCATCGCTCCCGAAAGAGCAAGGCACCTTTTCCTTAACTCATTTAGCCACAGGCATTGCAGTGCTTCAGTGCACTACTATCTTCCACAACGTGCTGCCTAGCTTGATACAAAACCTGTCTAACAAAGAAGAAAACTCCAAAAAGGCTGTAATTATAGGCTGTTCTGGAGTGGCTGTTTTTTGCGGAGTTATGGGAGTGGTGTGCAGTAAGGCTTTTGAGGGGTACAGCGTGCTTAGTTTGAGCACTTTGGCTTGGAGTGGTTACGACGCTTCGATTTTTCCCAGGCCTTTCTGGACTAGAATAGTGGAGTTTATGGTTATCTTGTTTCCAGCGCTAAACATGTTTACTAGCGCCCCAATTAACGCTATAGTGCTTTCGGAAAACGTTGTTTCTTATTTGCCAACTCACTTGAAAACCCGATTCTCGAGGAAGCAGTTGTTGGTGACTACTAAAATGTGCGTTTGGGCGGTTCCTTTAGTGCTGAACGTGTTTTTTTACGACATGGGGAAGGTGACTGCTTTTTTAGGCTTGTGCTCGTTTATTGTGATGTTTATTAACGGTGCCTTGAACTTTTTAGTTTCAAGAAGAAAAGTAACCCAAAAAAGCCAGTTTGAAGGCTGGCACTCTAGTGACATCCTGGCTTGGTTCATCATAGTGATTAGCTCAGTGATTCTTTCTACCAACTTCTACTTCATATACATACACTGACTTAACATAACTAACAGTTTCTACTTATAAAGATGAACTGGTACTCAGTTTTTTGGCGCTACTGGGCCTGGGTGGCTTTTGAACCTATGCTTCTGTGTGGAATTTACAGGTTCTTCACACAAGAAGACTGCAGTAAGTACAAGTCAAGTCCTCCCAAGTCCTACAAGCTCGATCACATATTTCGGCTGCTTTTGAGCCCAGGGCTCTTCTACTATACCCTAGACTCAATTTACATACTTTGGCAGTACGACAGAATGAGTCCTTGCAACTTTTCTTACGTATTCCACCACGTTGTGACGCTGGCAGGAGCAAGGTCGTGCTTAACTCTGCCCTACTTCCCGTGGCACCTTATTTTGCCTTTTGCATGTCACAACTTGTTGATTATGTTTCCTTACGCTTCCTGGCTCAACTATATTTACTTAGTGCTTATACTTAACAACTTCTACAAAAACAACTGTGAACCCTGGTATAACTGGGCCCAGTATAGGTTTATCAACTATGTAGGTTACACGCTTCTAGCAGGTCCTATTTTTATGCTGTGGTACTTTGGCTGCAAGAATGACATGACCAACGTTCTTTAGTTACTTAACTTAGGTAGTAACCCTAGCCCTGACTTAACTAAGTTCTTAGGTATAAACAGTGTTTCCATAATGAAGAGGTCTAATGTGTTTATGTAGTTGAACAGTAACCAAACTACTGAGTACGTCAGAACTAACAGCAACAGGTTCAGTAATCTGTGGTTTAAAGCTTTGCTAACTAACACCCGGGCTTTTTCTGGGAGTTCAGGAATCAGAAAGTAAAACATGTCACAGTAAGGAAGAGGCATCAGATTAACCAACACCGAAAACACAAGCAAGTAGTCCAAAGCAGCAATTCCTTCAATGAGCATGTTTTCTCTGAAAAACAAAACAACCAAAGTAAACAAAGCTACCAAGATCAAACTAGAAAAAGCACCTCCTAGAACTATCAAGGCTCTTTTGGGCCTTCCACACACTTCGAAAGTGGTTTGGTTGATGTAGTCAAGGCCCCCAAAGATTCCCCAACCTTGCAGAAGCATAAGCATTAAGGGGTTCAGCATAGTGATCATGTGGTCATTGTACTTGACAAAGTTCATCTTAATGTAACTGTTCACAAAGCGGTCTCCTGAATACTTAGCAAACAAAGCATGCCCTGCTTCGTGGAAAGCTATGCACAGCGTCCATCCAAAACAAATAAAGGTTAGGTACGCTACTCTTTCTGGAAAGTACACTAAAAAAACTCCGAAACCCACAGTCAAACAAACAAGGGTTATCTGGGGCGCTGAGTACCAAGACCTTTTTCTGCGAGCACTGCTTGCAGCTTGGTCAATTTCAAGCACTCCTTTGTTTTGAGCCATATAACTTATTTATATAGATTTTACGGAAACTCTAAAAACAGAGGTGTTGAGTTCCTTAACAAGATCCATGGTGATTTCAAGCACCATGTAAGCATAACTTGCAGCAGCTAAAAAGTTCAAACAGACAAGTAAAGAGTACTCGTCTAGGAGGTGGATGCCCCAGGCTTCAACTGAAATGTTGAATATAAACACTGACATTAGCACAAAGTTGTGGTTTTCAATTGGTGAATAAAGAGACCCTGAAAGGTGACTTAAGTGCATAGAAGCTATTTCTTTTGCAAAAGTAATTCCTAAAAGCAAAATGAGTTCTTTGGTTTTCTCAGTTTTTATAGAAGAAAACATACTCATCACAACCATCGTAAACATAAAGTAGTAAAATCCTTCTGAACTTATAACTCTCAGGGACTTTTCTTTAAGCACTTTGTAGATGCTAAGTAAACCTTACCTTAAACTTGCACTCAGCACCGAGTAACACACCATCAAGTTAACTAGCACTTGAATGTCCAAAGAGCTTTTAAAAGCTGGCAGACCTATGCAAAGCAATGCTGTAAGCACCCACTGGTCAGTAGTGCCTACTAAAGGAGTGATTTTTGTAGAGCCCAGGTGGTACTCTTCCCAGTTGGAGTAGTAAAAAGGCAAAGCCAGAGACATCCACACCAAAAAGCAGTGCAAAGAGTTGCCTAAGCCAGAAACCACACAAAGCAAATTAGCTAGAGTTGTGAGGTTAACAGCTTCTATCTGTCTAGCATAGAAAAAAGCCATTGGGTTCAGCATTCCAGTTTTCCAGGCTTGGTTCTCTCCTAAGTGTCTAAAGAAAACACAGAACAAGTGAAGCACCGAACATAGCACAGTCAAGAACTCAGAAGGCTGGCAGTCGAAACTCAAGCCGCAGTCGAAGCACATAACTAAGTAGCTGTTGAAACTACAAATCAGTCCTATAAAGAATAGCTAACTGGAGCTTACCATGTTGGGACTAATTAAAACTTACTGAATCCACTTAGGCAAGAACCTCATAAACACTTTTGAAAGGGGGTCCAACAAGTACTTAAAGCACAAAGAGTTGTTTTGGGATCTGTAGTTGTACTTATGAAGGTTTTCTGCTTGTTCTGACTTAAGATAGCTGTACGCCATTTTATTAGTTCGAACTTAAATGTATTCAGGTATTAGTTTACCCTCAACCATTTTAAAGGATGCAAAACTTCCATTGTCTGGCCTCCGGCTTCCGTTTGCCCAGTCTTTAATAATGCTAGCAAGTTCTTTTGGGTCAGTGACTGAGCAGTCAGGCTTCTCTAAAAAGTTAGGCAAAGCACTTGCAACAACGACGTCTGAGGGCAGGTTTTCCCTTTTAGCCATGTTCAAAGCTAGCATGTGTACACTGTTTTTGGCAAGGCAAAAAGGCAAGTATTCTGTAAGTGAGTCCTTGAAAGGAAGCACTCCCCCTGTGAACAGCAAGAAACCTCCGTCTTCTAAGTGCTTGGAAGCTATGTGTCCTGTCAACACAGAAGGACTTAAGTTTGTCCTTAGCATCTCTTCAACTTTCTCAAAAATATCTTCTTCAAATATACTGCCTGGGTTGCAGCTATCCTTTGCACAAATAATAGCGTCATACTTCTTTTCTAGTTGCTTACTGCAGAGCTCTGCGTGAGTGGTGTAAGTGTCTGAGTCAGACAGCAGAATGTTTGCTTTGGCAAACTCGTTAGCAGCAAAGTCTATAGAAGTAACTTCCCATCTAGTTCTTAAAGCGTCAACTATCCACTTGCCTAAGTTGCCACTTCCACCTACAACTATTGCTCTTTTAGTAATTCTCATATTTTATGGATTACGCCCAACAAGCCCAGAAAGCAGCTGCAACTCGAAATGAACTCCAAAAGTCACTAAACCAAAAAGACCCCCAAGCTTCTCTAGAACTCCTAAACAACTTCACAAGCCAAGTAAGTGAGCTTCGCAAACTGTGCGAGGACAGAAAAATCACCACTAGAGAACTCCACAACAGACACAAACAAATAGTTGAGTTCGAAAGCGACATAAGGTTTGTCCAGGACAGGTTGTCCTTAGAAAAGACCCAGCCTTCAAACTTACTGTCAAACGAAGACCTTCTGCTTAGAAATGCTTCTTACTTAAAAGAACTCTCAGGTTCAATGCACCTTGAACTTAAGTCCCAAAACAGAAGACTGGACTACCTCGAAAACAAAACTCAGTCTAACCTTGAGTTAACTAAAACTTCAGACTCTAAACTCATGCAGTTAGTGGAGGCCTCCTCTGACAAGTGCTTAGTAGTTACAATAATCGTCTTGGTAATAGTTATGATACTGCTAATCTTACTTTTGTAAATGGAACTATTGCTAAAGTCAGCCCCTGAAGTTCTGCAAAAAGCCTGGAGTCCACTCAAACTCAAACTCAACTTCCCTCTTAAGTACAGCAGAGGCTTAGTAACCGACACAACTATTCCTAAAAACCAAATAATTGCAAGCACTGAAGACTGCATTCCAGGAAACAAACTTTTGCATTCTGACGAACTCAAAGCTCACTTTGCCAAAGATGTTTTAGAGTACGCAGCTACTCTGCACCCTGACATTCCAAACATGCTAGAAAGGCTTAAGTTGGCCTTCCAGATATCTTCGATTCTCAGAAATAAAGGGTCACGTTTGAATGACTACTGTGAGTCCCTTCCAACTTCCAACCTTCCTTTTCCATTTTACTGGAACAAGCCAGGGTGCTCGTTCTCAGTCTACATGCAGAACTTACTTGCTCAAGAAATAACTGCTATCAAGGACTCCTACGAAAAAATCTATGACTTAGAAAAAAAGGCTTTAGCAAGTATGAGCTTCGAAGAGTTCTACTGGACCCACACAATGGTGCTCAACAGAAGTTTGGAGTTAAGTGAAGGCCTTTACATAGTTCCTTTTATGGACTCAGTTAACCACAGTTTTGAACCTAACTGCGAAATAGTTAAGGAAAAAGACACTTTCGTACTTAAAAGCACCCAAGAAATCCCTGAAGACCAAGAACTTTTCAGGGACTACGGCAAACTAGACAACTACGAGTTTGCAATGCGCTACGGCTTTGTGCCTGAAAACAACCCTTACGACTGCTTTTACGCTTTCCCTGAAAACTTTGAAGAGTGGAACAAGTGCATTAACTTCGCCAAACTCCACCAAAAAGAACCTATTACTGAACTAGAGAACCCCAATAACTACTCCTACAACTCGCTTAAAAAAAAACTCTTCGAAAAGTGGAACTGCAGTGACCTGCAGAGGGCAGTACTTCCTAAGGACCCCCCGGCAAGTGACTTAGAACTAGCTTACAGAATATTCTTTCTGCAAATGGACGACTTAAAAGAACTAGGCAAAACAAGTGTAGACCAGGCTTTTGAGGTAGACTTTACTAAAGAAGTAGCTGTTAAGAACGAAAGAAGGATGAAAACCCTAATTCTAAAACTAGTTGACTTCCATATCAGGTGCCAACCCGAAGAAATGGAGGGCGAAAGCGAACTAGGCAAGAAACTCGAAAGGACCGAAAGAAAGATCTTATTTACATACTTAGAGCACTACAGAAAACTCTTAGTTTAACTTTTAGATAATGAATACTGGCGACTATGCCGCTGAGGTACTTAGGTATTTCAACCAGGGCACAGGTCTTTTTCTAGACTCGGTTAAAGAGTCCCTTGAGTTAAGGACTCGTGCGCTAGACTGCCCTTACGAAGTAACTTCTTTAGGGGTTTGCGGTGACTCAGTATACACAGGACTGGCAAGTGGTGAAGTTTTGGTTACTGGATTTGAGTCAGGAAACTCTAGAGGTTTTGAGCTCCTAGCTGAAAACACAGAATTCAAAGTGTTGGAGGCTTCTGATTCCGATGGGTTACTTTTTGGAGGAGGAACTAATGGACTAATTGCTGTGTGGAACCTAAAGTCACTGAAAGTCCAGACCAAGTTAGCAGGCCACAGCCAAGAAATAACTTGCTTGGAGTGCAAAGGAAAGAGTTTGTTTTCAGCAAGCAAGGACTCCCAAATTTGCGTATGGAACACAACAACAATGGACCTAGAGTACATACTTGCTGAGTCCCCAATCCAGGTAGAGTGCTTAGTAGTTAATTCAAACTTAGTGTTTGGAGGGTATTTTGACGGAGTAATCAGAGTCTGGAGCACCGACAAAAAAGAAGTACTTGCGTACTTAGAAGGACACGAACAAGCTGTTAAGGCACTTGCCCTAGTAAGCCCCAAAGAGCTGGTAAGTGGAGGAGCTGACAGAACTATTTTGGTGTGGAACTTAATTGAGGGCTCAATAAAGAGGAGAGTGCAAGGACATGAAGGAGCTATTGAGTTTCTGGAGTTAACTAGTGACAAAGAGTTTTTAGTATCTGGAAGCAGTGACACCGTTAAGATCTGGGGAGTCAGAAGCCAAACTTGGGAGGCCCTGGAGCTAGTATCTCAGCCCTATCCTAAAGTTTTTTGCTATTCAAAAGAAAACAACTGTATTTTATTTGCTTCAAACAGACAAGTCACTTTTAAACACTTAGACCTTCAGAGTGACTTGCTGAAGTGCATAGGGCAATTCTCGAACAGCTGTGTTTTTGTTTTAGAAAAAAAAGCTGCAACCTTAAGTGCTTTTTATGAGTCTAAGTACTTTGAACTGGAAGAAAAAGCAACTGAGTGGCTTTTTGAAGATAAGGTTAAGTCCGGAGCTAAATTTTCTGGGGGAATTGCTTTGGGCTTGGAAAGCGGCAGTGTGTCTTTGATTAGAAATAAAAGCCAAATAACCAAGCAAGTAAAACCCTCTGCTGTGCTTTCAGTGTGCTTTTGTGGAGCTTATTTAGTAGCAGGCTTGAAAGAGGGGTCCTTAGTTGTTTTGAGGTTAGAAAGCTTAGAAAAGGTCAAAGAAGTACCTGCCCACAAAGGCCAAGTAACTTGTCTCAAGAAACTAAGCGAAACTGCCTTTATTTCTGGAAGCACAGACCAACTAGTTAAGGTCTGGAGTCTTGAAAACTTAGAGTGTGTAAGTCTAAAAGGCCACACTGACTCTGTAAACTGCGTAGACGTTCTTGGCAACTTTGCAGTTTCTGGCAGCTCAGACAAAACCCTTATAGTGTGGAAAGTTGACCAGAACACAAGCACCACTCTAAAAGGCCACTTGAGGAAGGTAAACGCAGTGGTGCTTCAGAGCAAAAAGTTTTGTTTTTCAGGAGGAGAAGACTTTTGTGTTTGCGTGTGGTCAGTACAAGACAGGATTTTACTCACTAGAATAGAAACAAGCTACACAGTGAGCAGCTTAGCATTAAGCGGAGACAAGTTAACCTTAGTTATAGGAACTAGGTACGGACTCCTTTTTGAACTAAAAAACCCTTTAAACGTAGAAAACACTGTAAGTATTTTGCCTAATAGACACTCAGGGGTGTTTCTTAACTACATAAAGCAGACCTTGCAAGGAAGAGTCACTACATTCCAGTCAGTTTTTAAGGATTTTGTGGTATACCCTTATAGAATCAATGTGCTGCACTTGTTTGCTCGCCTGAAAAAAGCAGACTTGCTTAAAGAAGCTATTAAGTCAGAAACTAAGTTCTTCCCAAACCTAGTTAAGGAAAACCCACTCTGGATATCAGTCAAGTCCAAAAGCAAACAGTGCACTGAAGCCATAGTTAAGTGTGTTTCCAAGTACGTGTTAAAAACCAACCCTGAGTTTTACCAGTACGTTGAACAGCTCCTGACTCAAATCAACCTAACTAGTCTGCAGTCTTTAGAAAACCTTTACGAAACAGGTTACTTCTGTGTAGAAGGCCTTCCTCAGTTTGGAGTCCTTAAGCACAAACAAAGGTGTATTCTTATGGAGTCAGAAACCCAACAAGTCAGTCCTGAGAGATTTTTAAGTGCAAAACGCTCTTCAGCTGAAGAAGAAGAAATAAGTTTTTACCAATCGAAAGTGAGACTCCCACTGAACTTAGGTTCAGACCTCAGTATAAACTTTTTAGAGTCACTTGTGCTTTCTGAAGACAGCGATATTTTCAAAGCCCAACTTACTGAAAAGTTCCTTGCTTACAAGTGGAGCAAAGCTCGTTGGATCGCTACTGCAGAAGCAGTGGTTTACTTGTACTTCTTGTCAGTATTTTTGCTGTTTTCTTTGACTCAAGAAAAGGATTCTTTTACTTATCAGAGGGTTTTGTTTTGGAACGTAGTGTTTACATTCAAAGAAACCTTAAGGATGTGGAGGGCTTGGAAGTTCTTCATTGGAGACTTTGGAAACATAGTTGAAACACTCCAGATCATTCTTTTGTATGCTCACTTGTTTAGTTATGAATACGATATACTGCCAGTTATTATACTGGGGATCTTTTCGAGAGCAATTAGTTTTTTAAGGATACTCAAACCCACTCGGTACTTCATAAGGATGCTTGTGCAGGTGTTCAAAGACAGCATTGCTTTTATTTTGATACTTGGTTTGTCGATATTTGTTTTTTCAGTTTTGATGTTTATAGAAGGCCAAGGAAGTTACTTCTCAGACGCAGTGCTTCACTCTTACGTTACTGCTTACGGAGCCTTTGACACAGCTGGGTATGATAGTTTTAGAACTGCAATCTTTTTACTAGCTTCTGCAATAAATACGCTTATACTGCTCAACTTACTACTTGGGATAATTGGAGACACCTACGACAGAGTCTCCCACTACCTACAAGTTGCTGACCAAAAGGCACTTGCAACTTTACTGATTGAAGCTGAAACCTTGATGTTCTGGCGCAGAAAAGACTCCAAGGTCCACTACTTGCAAGAATGCCGAGTTGCAGAAACCCGACTAAATAGTGGATTCGACTGGAAAGGAAAAGTAAACGAAATCAACCAAAACCTTAAACTAGTAGGCAAAAAACTCAAAAGTGCTTCTGAGGACCTTAAAACCCTTAAAACTTCTATGAAAAGTTTACCTGATCAAACGTTTGACAAATTCTATACCAACAGACTCAGCCAAACCTACTCACTCAAAAAAAGAATTGAGTTTAGGAAGTCAGTCACTCAAAACACCTAGTAATAAAAATGATTAATTTATATGACTTAATTGGTTGTTCCAAACAAAGCATAGCAGACTTAAACAGCTTTCACAGCAAAGCTTTTTCAGATGTTGAGTTTTTAACTGACCCCCAAAAAGGAGTATCACTGGCACTCAAAAACAACAAAGTTGACTACATAATACTCTACGGACCTGGCCACCCAAAAATAAACCCTTGCCAGCAATTACCTTACGGACTTGCTTGGACTCAAACAAACTCCCAAATAGTCCTAAAACTAGGAGAACCCCACCAGAAACTACACTGCGGTTCGAATGGAATAGAACTTACTTACACTCCTCTAGGGCTCTCTTTAGAGTTCCAGAATCCTTCTTGGGAAGACTCACAAAACCCCCTTAAAAGCGTTATTCTTTTTGCAACAGAAATGCCCAACCCTTTTAATCACTCTCCAGAAACTAAGTTCTGTGCCTTTTGCTTCAAACCTGCTTACTACAGGTGTTCAAGGTGCAAACTGTTTAATTACTGCTCCAAAACCTGCCAAGCTTCTCACTGGTTCACACATAAAAACCACTGCAGTTAAAATAAAATATGCAGAACAGTCCTCCTGTTGCACAACTTGCTGCTGAAAAAGAGTTCTTCAGTCGGTTAAACAGGCCTCCTGGCAAACACAAAGTCAACACTAGAGACCCTATTCTCCAAAAAGACGTTCAGGAAACCCCTTACAAGCCACAAAAAGTCCTAGTAAAAAA
>PR_CR_10_Liq_1_inCRDRAFT_1000233_pt1 | contig 34826 bp, 20 predicted proteins | sample PRCRCaboRojoPR_3_FD_10241 | JGI IMG/M metagenome (IMG submission 10241)
TTGAAGAACCCCAGCCACATCAAGAACACCTCCAAGAAGAAGAAAAGATGCAAGTTGAAGAAGAAAGGAAAGAAGTACCTGAAGGAATAGACCCCTCTGTGCTTGAAGAGCTTCCTGAGGAAATCAGAAACGAAATCCTTGCCCAGTACCAACCACCCCAACCAAGTGACCAAATAGCTGAGGACTTTTTAGAAGCACTTCCTCCAGACATCAGGGCTGAGTTAGAGTCCTCACAAAGAAGAGCCAGTGGAGAAGACATAGACAATGCTACCTTCATAGCATCACTCACTCCAGAACTGCGCCGAGAAATACTGATGACAGCTAGTGACGAACTCTTAGCATCGCTTCCACCTGAACTAGTAGCTGAAGCTAGGGAGCTCCAAGACATTGCTATGCAGCAACGCCACCAAGTTTTGATGGAGCGCGCACAACCTCACCAGAGACACCTCCCTACTCCTATAGCAGAGGTGGTTATTGACGACAAGCTAGCTGAAAGCTTGATACAACTTGACGAGGCCTTTTTGACCTTTTTATTCAGTGTGATGCACTTGAGTCTCAACAGAGACATACTGACTTCATTGTTTCTGGACTTAAGTGTTCAGCCGTTTAACCGCCAAAGGATCTTAGAAGGACTGGTTGGGATTCTCCAAGAAGACCTTCCTATTCAGAGTTACGCTTTGACTTCAGGCAGAGTGTTAGACACCCTTCAGCACCTCTGCAGTTTCAATCCCAAAGTGGCACCAGACATAGCTAGTTTGAACTTAAACAACTTAATAGGTCTTATAGACCACCACCTGTATCGCATAAGTACCTCTCACTTGACTCCCTTGATATCTCTTTTAGCAGAAATCATAGAAAAAGCACCCCAAGTTCCAGACTTAGAACCCCAAACCATCATTCAGATCTGCAGTCTTCTCAACTTCCAAAGCTTAAATGAAGACACTGTTAAAACAGTTGTGACTCTTTTAGCTAAACTTGCTGAAAACGACCAGAACAAGGTTGTAGAACAAAAAGCCTTAACAGAAGAAGTCAGGACTTTAGAAGTAGACATCGCAGAGTCACTCAGAAACATGCAGGCTTCTTTAACGGGCGAAAAAGAAGTCCAGCTTTTGAGAGTTTGCAAAGTCATAAAAAGCATTTCAAACGAACCTATGGAACTCGACTCGCTTTGGGTGCCTTTAACTGAAGCTTTGAACTCAATCACTCAAACAGAAACAGACTTGGCCAGTACCACAAGTCCCACTTTGAGCAAGTTGCTTCCAGTGATTGAGACCTTTTTCATTTGCCACACTGACTGCCCTTCTAAAGACTCTTTCCAGGCTTTTTGTGACAGAAACCGCAAAGTCTTGAACTTACTTGTCAAGCAAAACCCAAGTCTCCTCAAAGACACGTTTAACTCCCTCGTGACCAAGTTCCCTTCTTTGCTGGACTTTGAAAACAAGCGCAAGTACTTCCGCACCGAAATCAGGAGTTTAAGACCTCAAAGAGGCTATGACTCTATAAGACTCAACGTAAGACGCCACGAAGTCTTTATGGACTCCTTCCACCAACTCAAAGTGAGAAGTGCCGAAGAAATGCACGGCAAGTTGCGAGTGAGCTTTTTAGGCGAAGAAGGAGTAGACGCAGGAGGCCTTACAAGGGAGTGGTACGGACTGTTGTCTAGGGAAATGTTTAACCCTAACTATGCTCTTTTCGTGCCTTCAGCCAACGGAGTGTCTTTCCAGCCCAACTCCAAAAGCTACATCAACCCTGACCACCTTTCCTTCTTCAAGTTCGTAGGACGCATCATAGGCAAAGCTCTTTGCGACAACGTAGCTTTAGACGTCTACTTCACCAGAAGTTTCTACAAGCACATTCTAGGCCAAGAAGTAAGTCACCACGACATGGAGGACTTGGACCCTGACTTCTACAGGAACCTTCAAATGCTCACTGAAATCAACCTAAACGAAAGCGACCTGCACGAGTACTATTTTGCTTACGAAGAAGAAGAGTTCGGCCAAATGATAGTGAAAGAACTGGTGCCAGGAGGCAAAGATATAAGAGTTACTGAAGAAAACAAAATGGAGTACGTCAAAAACATCTGCCACATGAAGATGACTAGAGACATCCAGGCCCAGATAGACAGTTTTTTGGAGGGCCTTTACGAAATAGTTCCTAAAGAGCTCTTAGGAGTCTTTGACAGTAAAGAACTCGAACTGTTAATAGCAGGCCTGCCTGACTTCGACATAGAAGACCTCAAGAACAACACCGACTTGCACAACTACTCTAGAGATTCCTCTGTGATTCTTTGGCTTTGGGAGATCCTAAGTGAGTTCACTCACGAAGAACGAGCAGAATTCCTTCAGTTCGTAACTGGCTCAGCCAAGATTCCTCTAGAAGGATTCAAAGCTCTTCAGGGAATGGGCGGAGTTCAGAAGTTCCAGATCCACAAAAGCTTTGCAGGAGTGGACAGACTTCCTTCAGCCCACACCTGCATGAACCAACTAGACCTGCCTGAGTACCCCTCTAAAGAAGTTCTTTACCAAAGACTAAAACTAGCTCTCAGTGAAGGCAAAGAAGGCTTTGGGTTTATGTAGTTAAGTAATTATTTTACTAAAGGTTTTTGTTTCTTCCTGTCGTTCCAGTGCAAGATGTTATTAAGGCGACTAAGCCAGTCCGCTATGTCTTTTTTAAGGGATATGTGAGGCACTGGATAGTTAGAGATGCAAATCTCAATTGAACTTCCTTTCGACAACTTGAACTTGCTGTGTCCATCAATGCCAACCCAAGCAGGAATTCTTGCTTGTTTAGGAACTACAATGGTCAAAGTAACCGAGTCTGGGAGAATAATAGGTCTGAATGACAAAGAGTGCGGACAAATAGGCGTTAGTAAAATAGCAGGCACTTCGTGGTGGACTACCGAACCTCCAGCTGACAAAGAGTAAGCTGTTGACCCACAAGGGGTGGCTACCAAAACTCCGTCACCTACAGCAGTGGTGCAGAACTCCCCGTTGAGGTAAATGTCTAGTTCTACTACAGTTACACTCGCCCCTCGGTCTATGCATATTTCATTGGCAGCTTGGCCTAGTTCCCTAACTTCTTCGCTTTCATTCAAGCGACACGAAAGCCGGGACATAAGTTCGATTGGCAGTTCAGAGGAGTCGAACACAGAATGCATTACTTCGTCCATAGTTTCCACACTGTAAGAAGTCATGAAGCCCAGACTTCCCATGTTGAAAGCCAGCAAAGGAGGCATGCTGCCTTTTTTGAAAAGACTGATGGCCCAAACTACAGTTCCGTCGCCTCCAAGAGTCACTACAAGGTTAATGATTTCACAGTGACTTGCATTGAATTTTCTGACTGACTGAAGAATTCCTTTAGCTTGGTCAGACTCAACAAAAACGTTGCAATTGTAGTCAATTAGTCGTTGAATAACTCTAATAAAGGTGCTTTGGACTTCTTGGTCTTCACCTACTCTGCGCACTACAAGGACGTTGGTATTGGAAGGCAGCGAAACCTTAAAGTACTCAGAAGACTTGGGATTAACACGGAAGACTCCTTTTTCAAGGCTGCTTGTCATGGCTTCATCCCTTTTAAAGTACTCTATTCTAGTAGGTGAGGAGTTGAATTCATTCGTAGAGTCATTCCTTAAGTTGATGTCTAAGATTCCGTAAGTAACAAATTCCTTTCCGTTGAATAAAAACAGTTGGTTTTCGTGTGCAAACACAGGCTTGTTAATCTTGATTCTTTTGTGGAGAGAAGGCTGGATGGATATTGACTCCTGACAAGAGTTCACCAGCCAAACACAGTAGTTAGGGTTCTCATCCTCATCAACTCCTCCAAGCAACAAAAGAGTGCTATGAGAAATGCCGTAAACTCCTAAGTTGTAAAGAGGCACTGGCAAAGACAACTCACACAAGTTCCACGTTCCTTTGTGTAAGTCGAATCTTTCTATTGAAGTAGTTCTGCAGCCTCCAAACAAGTAAATGTTTTCATGAACCACTTCGCACGAAGCGTTCCTCCGAGTGAAGTGCATCTGTGGGAGTTGTTTCCATGTATGAGCAGTGATGCTCATTGCTTCAGCTGAAGCTAGGGGTTCTTTGGACTCTTCGTTGTAGCCTCCAAACACAAAAAGTTGGTTGTGGTACACTAGCCCACAACAGTCAGCCCTTCCTGTAATCAGACGTGTGAACTTTTTAAACTCAGAACCTTGCAATTTAAGAACCCTTGTTAGGGTTTTGAGTTTGTAGCCTCCAACTAAGTAAGGCCCTGTTGAGCTTGGAACTATGCAGAACCTTGTTCCAAACCCTTCAGTGTAGTTGACCTCGAGTTTTTCCCATTTTTCTTCTTCAAAATTGAAGATATACCCCTCTGTTCCTTCGAAGTGGTAAGACATCTTTATTCTGCTATTCAAACAGTAAGGTGTTATTTAGCTAGTTACAGTTTAATTCCTTTTAAAATATACTCTATTTGGTGCTTTTCCATGCTTTTAGCTGGCAAGTAACTACCTAGTACAGAAGTAGTTACTGCAAACACAAGCATCAAACAAAACATTAACCAAGGAAACTCAAAGTCAAAAGGCAGTTCAACAAGCATATTGAACTGCACACTAAGCAGAACTGCCACTACCACTCCAACCACAGTTCCAAGCAAAGCAGCTGCTAGTGTAATACTAACAGCTTCGTATATGTACAACCTCACGCACTCGTTCGAGTTAAGTCCTACAGCCCTAAGCACTCCGTACTCCCAAGAGTTCTCTTCAACGTTCCCAGTGAACGCACTCCACAACAAAAAGAAAGCTAGCACAAACGCTATGCACCCTACCAGTATAAACAGCATCTCACTAACTACCACAGTGAGTTCTGCGCTTTCTTTCAAAGTTTTTGTGTCTAAAATCCTGGTTCCTTCTGAAGTCAGGAAAGTGCGGATTCCGTTAGCTAGGACTTCTCTGTCTTCTTTGGTGAGGGATGGACTAGTTTTAACTATGAGTGATTCTTTTTTAGGCTCTTTAGGTAAGCTTTTGGGCCACTTGTTTGTGTACACTGCTTCCAGCATTTGTTGGTACTGAGGAATAGAAACCAAAGCAGTGTGGGAGTTCTTGGCTTGTCTGTACCCTGAAAAGGAGAACCCCGGGACCTTTTGGGCCATGCCTCGGATGACGCCTCGGAACAGTGCGTACCTGTTATAGGAGTCGTAAAACACTCTGAAACTAATAGGTGTGTTAGAGCTCAAAGACATGGGTTCTCTTACTCCTTCTTCAATGAGTGCTTTCACAGGCAGCATGTCTGAAGAGGTTATGTTTCTCTGGATTCCAGGCGCGTTTCCAGTTAGTACTTGGTAGTAGTCTCCCTTTCCTCCGTAAGACTGCAAGTTCCCGTCTTCGTAAAGTCCGTGTACAAGGTCTACTTTGCCGCTTTCTAGTTCTGGATAACTGAGTGACTCAGAGAACTCGGTAGGCATGTAAAATTCTTGGTCGACAGCTTCTAAATAGTTCTTTTCAACTCCAAAGACACTAGTTGAAACTGAAGGGTAACCACAGTTGTTGGAAAAAAGCACATAGTCTATGCCAGGCATGTCTTTTATGTTATAAGTCAGAAAAGTGTAAGCTTGAATGTTTCCGGTGTTCTCAGGAATGTAACTATTTTCGATCCAGTCCCGAATGCTTGCTTCAGGGAGTCCTTCTTCGTTGGTAGTTGTGACGTAGATGTCGCCTCCTAAAGCAACTTGAAGGGTTTTTTTGGCAACTGAGCCCTGCAAGCTGAAACTCACTCCTGAAAAGATAACAAAGCTCAGTGCCATACAAAACATCAGTGAAGTTTTCCAGTTGCGTCTTAAGTGGCCTTTTAGGTTTTTAGTAACAATTTTTTTAAGTTTTTGGTCGAAGTTACTTAAAACAGTTTTAGCAATAAGCTTTTCTATCTTAGGCTGAATCAGTTGAACTAGAAAAGCAAACCCCAAAATAGTCAGAAGCAGTACTCCGTTCATTAGGTACAAAAACAGTTCAAATTCCTCCAACTGAAAGGTAAGCGGAACTAAGTAGTAAGTAAGGAACCCCAGAACAGACAATAAAACCGCAGCTACTAAGCAAGGAGGCGATAGTCCTAGCTTTTTTAACTTGAGAATTTTAACACTCACGTCAGAAACTACTCTGTGGTAGGCGTCCAAAGAATCAGTAATCGCTTTAGAAAGTGCCCTTTTAATTGGAATGTACACTGAAGCTAAGGGAATCAAAGTACCTGTAAGAATTCCCATGCCAACTGAAGCCCCTTCTAAAGAAGCTTGTACAGGCAGCCCTGTAAACCACGTAAGCACAAACTCGTAAGCCACGTTTAACACAAAACTCAAGTAGATCCCTAAAGCAAAGCCTACCACTGAAAAAACAACAGCTTGAACTACCAAAAGCACTCTGAGGTCCCTGTGCTTTAAACCCAAGGCCCTTAGCATTCCTAGTTCGTAAGTTTTTTCATCCACGTTGCCCATCATCAGTGAGTACACCAAAAGAACTGACAAAATGCCTAAAAACAACAAAACCGCCATAAATATGTTGCTTAGGTAAGCCACCATTACCTGGGAGCTTTCTATCTGGTTTGCAAGCGAAAGTTCGGGTCTGGAAGGGTGCCCAAGGCCTAAGTTTTTGTAGATTTTGTTTGTGATTCTGGTGAGTTTTAGCTTCATAGTTTCCACACTCGAAGTGTAAATTTGGACTCTGTCTCTAAGNATGATATTAGCGTTCAAAGCATACTCAAACAAGTCGATTTCTTCCAAAGGCTCAGTAACGTTTTTAATGACTTGGTCGTCACCTAGCCAACTGAGTTGGTTGTACAAAGACTCCTCCACTGCTCTAAATAGTTGTTTTTGCACGTAGTTAGCGTCTACATAGACAACGTTTCCTAAACTCTTAGGCCACTTGCCTTTAGGTTCCTCAACAGGGCTAACTATACTGAAAGGGAGTTCCATCTGGTTAACTTCCAGAAAAGACTCCACTACTAAGTCTTTGGCGTCTTCACTTTTAAGAGTCAAGTCCGGCACAGGCAGTCCCCCAGTGTCAAAGTTCTCTTCAATCTGTTCCGAGGTAAAAGTCACGTCTCCAATTCCGTCTAGCACGCCAAAGTAGTTCAAAAAGCTCCGCACTGCTTCTTCGTCTGTTTGGTTTTGGCTCCCTGTGACTCCTGACTGGCGCAAGCTTTTAGCAATGTTCATGTAAAGGAAAAGCTGCTTTCCTTGGAACTCCTCCAGTCCTAAGACCCTCAGAATCGAAGAAGTTACTATTGCTTCCCCGTAACCTAGTACTCTCTGGTTGAAGTTCCTTCCTAAGCCTATGTTGCGTTCTAAAAGTGTGTCAGCCATTACAAGGAAAGCTGTAGTGTTGACTTCGGACTCTTCAGTGTACACATACCCCGGAAGTATCCACCTAGGAGCTACTCCTTCTACTTCAGTTAGGTTTGCAAGTGCTTCTTGGATTCTGTAGAAGTTAAGCAGTTCGGTTGTTTCTGACTGGGTGTTGTTTGAGTTTTGCGGAGAACTCGAAGGGTCTGGAACTAAGCGTATGTCAGCTTCGCCTTGTTCGTCCTCTGAGAGTTTTAAGTACACCACTGGGGTGGACAAAAGCATGTTAAACAAAAGGCTTAAAAATCCTACTACCACAAATATCGAAAACAAGCCTATTTGGAACGACCTTGGTTTTTTCTGGATGTCTGATGCTAAGTAGTTAAGTAAGACTCTTGAAGTTTTTTTCCAGGTTTGCTTTGTTTCTTCGTTTTCATAATGCGAGTGGTTTGAGCTTTCAGTGTCACTGTGCTCCATCTACTAATAATTAGAGTTACTTATCAAATTACTGCTAATTGGCCAATCTATCTATTTCTTGGAACTGGCAGTCCCAGCTAGTTCTATACAAGATAGGCCGCATGTCGTACCGGTTGTCGTCAGCACTGTAGTTTTCGATGTGCACAGAAGGAGTGATTACAGTCATTTTGTGTCTGTTCCTTGCATACCTTCTATAGAAGTTTTTGACCTTTTCAGCTATTTGTTTTTTCGAAAGGTGTTTCCAGTAGGAGCACAGCTTCTTAAAGGTGTAGACTGGACCTAGGTTTTGGGTCTTCCTCATCCTTCCTAGAGTGGACATTTCAATGTAAGTCAGCCCGATTTCTTCTTCGTCAGTTTGAGTGAAGGTTTTACTGAGGCCCAAAGGTTGTAGTTCAGCTGTAGGCGCAGCCAGTGCTATTTTTTCAAGCGCAGAGAAGCCTTTGTTCTCACTAGCCCACATTAAAAAGTTCTTAAGGTCTATTTTGGAGATCCCTCCAATGGGGTTCAAGTCCGCACTTGAACAGTCGTACTTAGTCATGTAACCTGTTAAGCCTTCTTCAAGGTTGCCCGAACCAACTACCAAGTATTGGCCCTTTTTGCCTGTTAAAGAAGGCAGCATTTGTCCTAGAAAGTAAGTCATCACCATTCGGCTTCTAGCTTGGATGTTTTGCAAAGCCAAGTCTTCCGTGTAAGTTCCTCCTTGAGACTTGAATTTAGGGTTGGGGCACTTAGTTACTTTGATAAAGTTAGAAATGCAGCTTTTGATAACAGAGTCCATGTTGATCTCAAAGTGTCTTGACCCAGTTTCTTCAGCCAACAACTTAGCTTTTTGCTTGGTGTCTTCAGAACTGTTTTCAGTACCTAAATACACAGTATTCATTATTTCAAACATAAGTTCTTTACTTGAAGAAGGTAACTTCCCAGCTATTCTAGACACCTCTTCTTTGAGGCACTCTAAGTTATACCCTTCTTCGCTCTGGAGGCTTTGGCAAACCATTTCACACATCACTGCAATTATAGTTAAGGAACTTGCAGAGTCAGCTCCTCCTGATAGTGGAAGAACGAAGCCATTTGCCCTTGACCTTCTTAAGTAGTCCCAAAGCCAACACCCTGAAGCGTAAGCAATCTGCTCGTCAACTGAAGGCATAACTCTGTCCAAAATAGGCATCGTTAGAGCTTTAGGGTTTCTAGTCAGCAACTCAAACTTTGGAATGCTAATGATAGGGAACCCTGACTGAACTGACTCAATGGCTTGCAAAGCTCGAGAGTTAGCAGGGGCTCTAAAGCACTCTAGTTCGTTTAAGTCAACAGTGGCACTGGTAACTTCGACTTCTTTAGTTGAAAACTGGGAAGCCACTGCTAGTACTTTCCCGTTCATAGCAATCATAGAAGCTCCGTCGAAGTAAAGTCTGCTTCCGTCACAGCCTCTGTTGTTGCTGTACAAGTAAACCCCGCCTGTTTTAAGAGTAGCTGACTTTATAAGGTCTTCTCTTCTGTCCAACTTTCTAAGGTGGAAGTGGGACCCAGACATGTTCATCACTATGTGGGCTCCTTGCAAAAACAAACTTGTGGACGACTGCAGAGGTGCCCACATTTCTTCACAGCACTCAGATCCAAGTAAGTAGCCTTCTTCGCTGCGGACCATTGCGTTTCCGAACAAAACAGACTTCTGCCCTGTGATTTTGGCAATGTTGGGAGGCAAGGTGAAGTCTATAACTTGCGGACCACCTACCCAAGGAGTGAACCACCTACTTTCTCTGTAGTTTCCGTCGTCTGCCAGTACAAGTTTAGGCTTAATCAGAATGAGCTGTCCGTTGAAAGCATACACTCCACAGTTGTATATCACCCCTCTGCAGTTAACTGCCATTCCGAACTGGCAAAGCATGTCGTTGTAAGGGTACTGTGAGGTAAATTTGAGAAGCTCACTCAGCACTTCCCAAGAGTGCAGCATAGTTTCTGGCTCAATAAAGTGGTCTTCACAAGAGTACCCACAAATCTCAAGCTCGGAGCCTAGTCTGATTTTGGCGCCATGCTTGAGTTTGGCCTCTTTTATGGATTCTAAGATCCTTTCTAAGTTACCCGAAAAGTCCAAAGCCCACTGGTTAAGTGTGCAAACAGCCACAGTCGTAGGTTCCATTAATAAATGAACTCGCTAAGGCCAAGCAGGCTATTTTCTTCGCTGCAAACTTTAATTGAACAAAGACTAAAGCAAAAACTTAACCCAGCAGAACTCAGAATAGTCAATGAAAGCTGGATGCATAAAAAGGGTTCTGAAACTCATTTTAAGGCTGTTATTGTAAGTGACAGCTTCAAAGGCAAGTTGCCAGTGCAAAGACAAAGGATGGTTTACAAAGAACTAACAGACGTGTGGAGCAAAGGCCTGCACTCCCTGTCTGTAGTTGCCAAAACAACTCAAGAATGGAGCACTTCTGAAGAGGTGCTTGAATCACCCTCTTGCAGAGGCAATAAAGCTTAGTTATGCAATCTCAACTATATAAATCATTATAATAATGTCAGAAATGGAAAAAAGAGTTGACGCGGCACGTAAATACCTTACACTAGTTAGAGCAAAGTGCGGAGATAACAGCAGCAAATACGACGAGTTTTTAAATATCATGAAAGCTTTTAAAGAACAAAGAATGGACACAGAAACTGTTTGTCGGAAAGTCCAAGATCTGTTTAGAGGACACCGCAAGTTGCTTACTGAATTCAATAAGTTAATTCCAACTCACTACCGAGTCCAGGTGGAACCCCGTCCCCAGTACAACGAAGCTATTGAGTATATGCGGCGCGTCCGTGAAGAAACCAAAGAAGACGCCACTATTTATGAAAGGTTCATGAATATTTTAAAGCTGTACCAGAACAAAAACCTCAGTTTGGACCAAGTCAACACAGCTGTGAGGGAACTGCTCCAAGGGTACCCAGAGCTTATGGAGAGCTTCAAAGCTTTTCTACCAGAAACATACGAAGAAAGCCAAGAAGAGGAAGAAATCCAAATCAGACCCCTTTCCATATCTGTGCAGCCTTACCCTGTAGAGACTCTTGTTGTCGACGAAATAAGGGACCCTATTAACAAGAACGAAGTCATGTTTTTCAAGGACCTAGAAAGAGTTTTGGAACTCAACTCCCAAGAAAACACTGACTACTACTTGGAAGTGATCCAGTGCTTGGAACTCTACACTGAGTGCGTCGTTACAAAAAAAGAACTCAGTGAAATGGTCCAAGACCTGTTCAAAGCAACTGAACCCCTCAACTTTTTGGCCTCCTCAGCACAGGGCAGGAGACTCCACAAAGACAACTCCCGAGAACTCCAAAGCTTCGTGCAAACTAAACTTGACGAGTACTTCAAAAACTTCATGACAATAGTTACTTCAAGAGAAAGCAACAGAAGGAAACTAGGGTGGTTCTTCAGACCGCTTTCTGAGTTCGACACTAAGCAAGTAAAGCGTCACGGGCACAGTTACTTAGAAATCCAAAGACCCAGAATCAAGAAGTTGAAAGAACCAGAGCTAGTTAACAGCCAGTGGGTGTCTGTTCCTTACGGCTCAGAAGACTTTTCTTTCAAGAACTTCAGAAAGAACATGTTTGAAGACGCACTTTTCAAGTGTGAAGACGAAAGGTATGAAACTGACATGAACATTGAAACAACAGCTTACACTCTGGAGTTACTTATGGAGGCAAAAAACAAAGCTTTCGAGTTGCCTCTTGACCAACAGAAAAACTTCCAACTTGACGAAAGCATCATTAACAACTTCAGGTTGAAACCAATCAAGTCTATCTACGCAGAACACTGGGAAAGGTTTGCTGAAAAACTCAAATCCAACCCTGTAAAAGCACTCCCAGTCATCATCAGCAGAGTTGAGCAAAAACTTGAGTCGATGCGCAGAATAAGCAAACCTGCAAGTGAAAGAGTTTGGGACGAAACCATTGAAAAGAACTTTACTAAGTCCCTAGACCACAGAAGCTTTTACTTTAAGCAAAACGAAAAGAAAATGACCAACTCCAAGAACTTCATACAAGAAGCCAAACAACGCTTCAGCAACAGACACCAAAACAAGCAAAGACTCAAAGCCCACTTGCTCTCCCGGCCAATTCCTGATGACTTTGAGTTCTTAGGAGGCTCTAAAAGAAGGTACTTCTTCAACAGCTTCTCTGGTCTTTCAGTGGCAATCTGCCACAAAGTTCCTTTAGACTTCCAAGACAAGATGCTGGAGCAGTTTTCAGAGCTTAGTGGCCAAGAACCCTCACACTGCTTTTTAGCAGAACACTGCAGTACTCCTCACTTTCGGTTACTGCTTAACTGCATTCCTGTGCTGCATGACTCTTTGCGAGTTTTAGTGTACGCAATAGAAAAGTCAAACATCTCAGAAAAAGAAAAACTCAACAAGTGGGTAGTTTCTTTCTTCCAAGACTTCATGAAGATCCAACTGCCTTCAGACATCATCCACCACAAAGTAGAAGTGTTTTTCGAAAACATTCCAGAAACCGAAATCCCAGAAAACCCCCAACAAGAACAAGACGTAGAAAGAACCCGCAGAATAATCACTCGCTGGATCGACAACGAAGGCAATTCAGAACCTGAGCCTGACGACAACCTTAGCATCCCTGAACTCGCTCAGGACCCTATTGTGCTGCGTAAAGACCAAAGCTTTTCAGCATTTTTGCCTTTGTTAGAAAACAACCAAGTAATGTACTGCTCTAACGCTCTTTACTGCTTCATTCGGTTCTTCTACGCCATTTACGAGCGCCTGTTGAAAGTAAAGATGATACTGAATGGCTCTGAAAAAGAAGAAGAAAAAGGCCCTTTGGACTACGGAGACTACTTGTTCAGCAACGAAGTAGAAACTGAGTATTTAGGTTTCCTCAAAACAGTCTGCATGGTTTTAAAAAGCACCTACGACAACACTAAGTTCGAAGACAAGTGTCGCTCTTTGTTAGGAAATGAAGCTTACGTGTTGTTTACTTTTGACAAGTTAGTTAACTACTCAGTTAAGTCACTTCAATCCTTAGCAAACGAAGACTTTTCCAGTAAGTGCTTTTCGCTGTACAACAAGTTTTCAAGGCACAGACTCAACGAAGAAATGTACTTTTCTGAGTTCCTTTCTTTGCCTATTAACAGCAACCAACTGTTCAGACTCCACTCAGACTCCAAAAACAACGTTTTGTCGGTCACCTACATAGAGTCGCCTTCTGAACGAATGCAAGAGTCAGTCATTCGCAGTGCTCAAAAGTACTCTAAGAAACTGCTGAGTTTCAGCACTAGGGTTCCTCTCAGTTCTGAAATCGAAATCCTCCAAAAAAGACTAGATGACTTCTACTCCACCTACAACGTCACTCCTTCAAGTTTCTCAGAGCAAGTCTTTGTATCAAACCAAATACCTATGGGCCTCACAGAAAACACCTATAAACTGAACTTCTTGCCTAACAAAGAAGACTTACTCATCAACAAGAGTTTTTACCTCAACCAAATTCAAACTTCAAGTAACAAAGACAGCTTTATTTGCCGAGACAAAAACTCTTTCATACAAAAAGTTATTGAAAACTCAGAGGAAAACTTCCAAAAGTTAAGACAAGACCTTTTAAGCCTTAGTTAAATGGATTACTATTCTGAAACTTGAAGTTCCACCCAGTCAGTGTATTGAACTATGGCGTAAGCAGTTACATCAGTCAGCAAAGGAAACTCAAGTATTCTTTGCTCGGCTTCTTCCAGTCCTTTCTTACAAAAGTAAAAAAAACTCCCTATCTTTAAGCTCCACCTAAACAAGAAACTTAGCTTGTTCACTGGGTAAACTCTGTCTATCAGCAAAAAAGAAACACACCCCGTTGCAAAAGGTAACCAGGTGGCACTCCACAAAGCTTTCTTGCAAAACTTCATGTAGTCCTTTTCGAGTTCACTCATGTTTTCGTCCCTTGCATAAGCTTTTTTAACTATCAAGTGTGTGGCTTTCCAGGCATCAACCTTTTCTTCTTGTGTGTAGTCCCCACTTAGGCCTTTTTTGTACCTTCTAAGCATTTATTATGAGGTTAATTACCTAATTTTTTGAGAAAAAGACCTGTTAGCGCCGTACACAGACTTGGTAGTTCTTCTTCTGAGCCTAGAAGTAATGGCATGGTCTGCGTCTTTGCTTGAGACGGGCTCTTCAGAAAGTCTGAAGCAGGCAAAAAGCTTATCAGGAAGCAGCCTTACTAACAACCCAAACACAATTCCACCTACTCCTATAAGAATGCAGTATAAGTGCTGGTCCCAGCTTAAAGGCGAAAGGCGCAAAGCTTCTCCTCCAAAGCTGACAAGGAATATCTGCACAACTACAGTGAGACCCACTATGAATATAAACAAGTAGTTGTTGAAGAAGTTTTTGAAAACATTGAATTCATTTGACCTGACTTTTCTGCAGTTGATTTCGTTGAACACTTGCAAGAACACAAAAGTGTTGAAGAAAATAGTTAAGTGCACGTAGCCCTCTTCGCTCCACTCTGTTTTCCCCCAACTCGACTCTACTCCAAACAAACTAGGTCCTAAAAACAGTATCACTAGCAACCAAACTATTTGGTAGAAACTCTGTCCTATAATGAGTTTCATCATTGTAGTTGTCACTATTGTATCTGAGTGTTTTACAGGGTCCCTGTCCAGCAGTGACTGGTTAGGAGGCTCAGTTGCCAAAGCAAGTGCTGCAAAGGTGTCCATGATCAAGTTAACCCAAAGCATTTGCACTGCTGTTAAAGGTGCTTCTTTAAGCACACAAGCTCCGATGAAACTTAGAATCAAAGCTACTATGTTCACTGTAAGTTGAAACTGAATGAACTTAGCAATGCAGTCGTAGATGTTTCTGCCCCACAAAGCTGCTGTAACTATTGAGGCAAAGTTGTCGTCCAGCAAAATAATGTCAGAGGCTTCTTGGGCAAGCTGAGTGCCTGAGATATGCATGGAAAACCCTACATTAGCTTTTTTCAAAGCAGGGGCGTCATTGGACCCATCTCCTGTAACGGCTACGACTTGGTTGAGTTGTCTGAGTCCTGTTACTAGGATGAACTTGTCTTCAGGAGAGGACCTTGCCAGCACTCTAAGACCTTTAATGATTTTTTCAAACTCTTCCAAGTCTCCTACACAGCTTTTGTCTTCTTTCAGGCCTTTTACTCTACTTCTGAACTCTTCACCCAGCATTACTTCTTTTTTGTCCTCACTGTACTGGTAGTCCCCTGGCAAAATGTGGCACCTACGGGCTATTGCAGTGGCTGTTAGAGGATTATCCCCTGTAACCATCCTGACTGATATTCCTGCACTCATGCACCTTTCCACAGCACTGGGTACTTCTGGCCTTATGGGGTCTTCAATTCCGCAAACTGCCAAAAGAACTAAGTCTTTCTCTAGGTTTTCCATGTTTACTTCTCCGTTTTCGTTTTTGAGTTCAAAGTCCGGGTCAACCTTTTTGTAAGCAAGAGTGAGGGTTCTGAGTGCTCGGCTCGCAAATTCAGGTATAATTTCTTGCTTAATTTTGCTTAGTTCTTCTGAAGACAAGTCTTCAACTTCACCCTTTTCGTTGATTGCACTAGTGCACATGTCAAGTACAACTTCAGTAGCTCCTTTTACCATAACTAGAATGCCTTCTTCGTGGTTAACTGCAGTCTCCATTCTCTTGATGGTTGAAGAAAAAGGAACTCTAGCAAGGATCTTCTCTGGGTCTCTGACCTCTTCGTACTTATAGCCCAGTTGCTTAGCTAACTCCAAAAGAGCCAGTTCAGTTCTACTTCCTGTAAAGGTTTTTTTCTGCTTTTTGTAGGTGATGCTGGCTTCAGTGTTATGACAGCAACTCAAGCCAAGGATTTCTCTAACCTTTTCGTCGAATTTCAAGTCTTTAACTTCTTCTTGTTTCTTTCCTCCGATGTACATTGCAGTGACTTCCATATCGTTCTTAGTCAAAGTTCCAGTTTTGTCTGAACAAATGCAAGTAGCCTGGCCCATTGTTTCAGAAGCTTCTAGGTTCCTGACCAAGTTGTTTTGCTTCTTCATCTGGTTCACTGAAAAAGCCAAGCTAAGGGTAACAGCCAACGGAAGTCCTTCAGGCACAGCCACTACGATTATAGTGACTCCAATTATAAAGGCAGAAATCAAATCTTCCCAGCTTTTGGTTCCCCAGCCTTCAGAAGCTGCGTCAATGATTATGTAAGTCAACAGCACCAAAAAGGTAATTACTGCCACTAACAAGCCGAGCTTGCCTATTCCTTCTGTGATTCTGTTAAGTTTGCGCTGCAAAGGCGTGTCTGAGTCTTCTACGTTCACAAGAGTTCCAATAGTGCCCTGCGAGCTCTTTTTTCCCACAGCACAAACTAGCATGCGGCCTGTTCCTTCAGCTAAAAGTGACCCTGATATTAAAAACATTGACTCGTTAGGGCCGAAGCCTTTCTTCTGAGGGTCTGCTTCTCCAGTAAGGGAACTTTCATCAGCTACCAAAGACTCCGAGAACACAACTATTCCGTCTGCAGGGATTACATCTCCACTGGACAGCCTAACAATGTCGCCCACCAAAAGTTTTTTGAAAGACTTGTGTCTTTCCTCTCCGTCTCTGATGACATTTACTTTGTGTTCCTTTGCTTCTGCACTTAACTTGCGGAACTGGAGTTCTTTTCCGTAGTCATTGATTGCAGTTACTAATACAACGATAGCAACAGCAATCAGAATAGCTACGCCTTCCATCCACCCTTCTTCGGGATTCTCAATGACTCCTACAACCAAAGAAATCAAAGCTGCGCAGATCAGTATTATTAAAGTTGTGTCTTCCAATGCGTCAAGCATTAACTGGAAGAAACTTTTGCTTTCCTTTTCTACGGGTTTGTTGTCCCCAAAAACCTTTTCGCGCTCTTTCTTTTCGTGCTTGTCGGTAGAGATACCTTTGGTTTTGCTACTTTTGAGGAGCTGACACATTCTGTCAATCCCACCCATCTCGTCTAGGGTGGACTTGCTTTTTCCTGATCTGATGTCGTCAGGCACAAAAAATTTGCTGATTTGAGGTTACCATAGAGTTTCTGAGTCGATTCCAAAAGAGAGTCCGTGGTCGTTATCCAACAGCTTGTCCCTCAGTCCATTATCGCCTTCCATCTTTATAGCGAGGCACTACTAGGACTTGTAATTAATATATTTACCCAGAAACCCAAAGCTGCTTAACGCAACTAAGCTAAAGAGTCTTTAGTTGTTGCTAGTAATAATAACTTAAAAAGCATCTGGACTCGGATCCTCAACTGTTGCTAGACCTTTTAATTCAACTTAGTATAGCCAACAGGCACCCTTTAAATATTGCTGAATTCAAGTCTGGAAACGGCTATAATAAAATATGTATTGGTCAGCTCTAAAACAAAAAGCAGGAAGAAGGATAGTGATTACAGGCATGGGGTCTATTACACCTCTAGGTTACACTCCTCAAGAAGTTTTTGATAATTTGCTTGCAGGCAAGTCAGCTCTGATTAAAATACCCAAAGAACGTTTCCCTGAAATAGATCAAATTCCTGTCAAAATCGGAGGGTTGCTGCTAGACTTTGACTTAGAAAAGTGGTACAAGGTGATGCCTTACGCACCTACACAGCAAAGCTCCCACGGATTCGCAGCAGCTGTAAAAGCTATGGAAGACTCAGGGTACCAACCCTCATCTGAGGAAGAAAAAGACCTTTTTGGAGTGATTGGAGGCACTGGAACCTCTTCAGGCAGAGAAGTGTTTGACATGTATGATAAGTTTTATCGCTCAGGCGAAGACTTAAGCATCGTGCCAAGCAACTACATTGAAAACACAGATATCCACGGAATGACTGCTTCAGTGAGCAAGTACTTCAAAGCCAGAGGTCCTTCTTCCACAGTAACTGCTGCTTGTGCTACAGGCCAGTCAGTGATTATGGAAGCCTACCGCAACATTCTTTTAGGAGAAGCTAAAGTTATGTTGGCTTTTTCTGCAGAAAACGTGGTGATTCCCTACGGAATGAGGGGATTTGCCAGTTTAGGAGCAATTAACACCAAAGGAAACGACGACCCAGTTGGTGCAGCAAGGCCGATGGACGAAAGCAGAGAAGGACTAGTGGCCTCTGACGGAGGAAACGCAGTTGTACTAGAGGACCTTGAACACGCCTTGAAAAGAGGAGCTACCATCTACGGCGAAGTAAAAGGCTTCAGCCAGAACTGCGACGGGTACCACTTAACCCGACCTACTGCTGAAGGACAAGGGATCTACAGAACTATGTCTAAGTCGCTAGAAATGGCAGATGTCGACCCCAAAGACGTTCAGTTGGTGCACGCACACGCTGCTGGAACTAAAGAGGGCGACAAGGCCGAGATGAAAGCAATTGACAGGATTTTTGGAAACCACATGCCTTACATAACAGGCTGCAAAGGAAACACAGGCCACATGATGTGCACTGTGGGGACTTTCCACTGCATAGAGTCTCTTCTCAGCATCCAGCAGTCAGTAATTCCTCCAGTTAAAAACCTCAAGAACCCCATAAAGGTTGAAGGAAAACTACTGAAATACGTTATGGAGCCAACTAAAGCAGAAGTCAATAATGCAATCATGAACAATGTAGGATTTGGTGGAATTAACAGTACCCTGGTTGTTTCCAAATACGTATCGTAATAAATTAACCATTAAGCTTCAATTACTTGTTTTTTTGGCTTCTTTGCGACTTCTGGAACTGGTTCGTTTACAGGGAGGGGCTTGTTGGGGACTTCAGGTATTTCTTGGGCATCTAGTTGTTCGAATTCTTCCAAAACGTCTTCGTTTTCTATGCCTTGTTGTGCAAGAATCCGACCTATTTCTTGCTGGTACTCTATACCTTCAGCAGTTTCTTCCATAAGCTTTTCTGCGTCCTCAATGGTGAGTTGTTCGTTGAGTTGCTTTAAGAACTCGTTGCCTTGTTTCATGGCTTGGACGATGTTTTGGTTCATCTGAGCAGACTCTACGTCGTTGATTAGTTGTTCTAGGTTTAAGAGCTGCTTTCTTCCGTTTTCTAAGTTCTGTTCGATGTACTTTTTCTTCCTTAAACCAAGTAGTGCTTTTTCTTTTTCCTTGTTTTTAACGCACTGTTTAACTACGGACTGGCATGAGTCTATGTTGGACTCTAGTTTCTTCAGGTAGCGGTTCACTTTGTCGCGAGTTACTTTTAACTGGGCAATTTCTTTGTCTTGCTCGTTGACTTTGGACTTCTCAGGCTTAGACCCGCCTGTTGATTTACTCAAGAGACAACCCATTTTAATCTTATAATTTAGTTGCTATTACTTTGTTGCCTCCGAACTTCTGAGACACTCCAGACCACTTGTCATAAAACTCCCTTCCTCCCAAGCGCTCCATCAGCAAGGGGAACTTTTGAGACTGCTCTTCGTAAGTCATTTCTAGGTTGTGATAAGCTTTGGTAGCTTTAAAAAGGGCCCAGCTTGTCCAGTGTTCCCACCACTCTTCTCCGAAGTTAGACTTCATTTGGCTTTCTTTTTGGAGGAAGCCTTCGCCTCTTGAGTAGATGTACCTTCCCCAGTGGGTTGTGTTATCGTCATAAACGTCTACTCTGAACCCAGCATTTTCCAAGAGTTCCACGTACTCGTTTTGAGTTAACCTGTGCAAAAAGCCCAGTTGTTTGGCAGCTATTTCCTCTTCTTCAGTCATAGGCTCTTCTGTTTGCAACACCCAGTCTTCAATGTAGAGTTTGCCACCCGATTTAAGTGCATTGGCTAACTTAGCAAACAAAGATCGCTTGTCACAAATCATGTAAAATACCTGAATAGAAAACACTATGTCGCAGTTTCCATTGCATCCTAAAGCATCCAGGTCCATTTCTAANGCATCTCCTGTCTCAACCTTAATACTAGGGATTCCTCCACACATTTCGTTTATTCTGTTGTGGACGTCACTGTAGCCTTGTAAGTAGTCTAGTGCTACTACTTCAGCTCCAAAATCTAGTGCAGCTATTCTTGAACCCCCTCCTATTCCTGAGCCTACTTCTAAGCACTTAAGTGCGTCCTTGCTTTGCTGGGCAAAGAATTCTTTAAGCCAGTCATGCCCGCAGTAGTGCAAAGCATCGAAGTGCGAAAAGTCTTCTTTAGTGTACTTTTCTTTGCTTTGGTCTTTAAGTATGTCGCACTCTTTGTGCATCTTCTTAACCATAACGTCAGTGTAAAGAGCAAAGTTTGTCCAGTCACTACCTGACATTTATATCCGTTACTGCATATTCCATTAAAAGTTATGGAACCTGGCAAAAAACTTCTATTCATGTCCCCCAGTGTAGCAAAGGGCCAAGAAGCAGAGTTTAAAGTTAGTGACTTTGAAAGTTTATCTAGAAAAGCTATAGGCCAAGGAGCTTTTGGCAAGGTATACAAAGTGCGTCACAAAACCACTGGAAACTTGTATGCTATTAAAGTAATTCCTAAAGACAGAATACTTGCAACCAACATGATCCAGCAACTTCGCAAAGAAGTCCGCATCATGTACAGTTTGCATCACGAAAACATCATAAGACTTTTCAACCACTTCGAAGACAAGTCTTCCTTTTACTTGATTTTAGAACTTGCTGAGAACGGTGCACTTTTCACAAAGCTCAGAAAACTAGGTAGTTTTGACGAAGCTACCGGGGCTCAGTACCTGCGAGAAGTTGCGCTGGCAGTTCAGTACCTACATTGCAAAGACCCGCCTATAATTCATAGGGACATTAAGCCCGAAAACATATTCCTTGACAGAGAAGGCAAAGCTAAACTAGGAGACTTTGGGTGGTCTAACTTCTCTGAAGAAACCAGGTCAACTTACTGCGGAACTTTAGAGTACTTAGCTCCTGAAATGATCAACCGAACTGGACATGACACTCGCTTGGATTTGTGGAACTTAGGAATTCTTTTGTTCGAGCTATTGACTGGAAGGGCTCCTTTTAGGTCAAGCAACCAAGCTGAACTCCTCAACAAAATCAAAGCTGCCAAAGTGGGTTTTCCCAAAAATTTTCCAGTTGCAGCAAAAGACTTAGTTAGGAAGTTACTTAATCCTAATCCCAGAGAAAGACTTTCTATAGAAGAACTACTGGACCACCCTTGGATGCAGCAGCATGCGCCCCTAAGACCTACAGCTAGTTTAACTACAGTCAGGGAATCACTTCCTGACGAGTCAGAGGACCTAGCTCAAAACGAGTATCAAGTTATATCTGCTAAACCTAAACCTGAAGAACTCTTACAACAAGAAGTTTCTCTTAGAGCACGACTTCGCAAAAAGAACCTTGAAGCCAAAGAAAAACTATACCAGTCCCAACTAGAACTAAAAAACTTAGAAGAAAAACAACATAAACTTATAGTATCTAACCAGTGCCTCACTAACAGCATTGGCGAACTCAAAACCCAGGCCATCCAGTCCCAACTAGAACCAGAGTTCGGCAAAGCTTACGACCCAGAAAAGATCCAGTCCTCTATTGAAACTTACCAAAGTTCTTTAAAAGACCAAGAAACTCAACACTTGAATAAAGAGAAAGCACTTGAAAGTTTAAAGTCTTGGTACCAAGACTTAGAACTGCAAACTCAAACACTTGACAACACCCTTCGTGTTTTAAAAACCAAGTCTAGGGCTTTTAAGTGGTTTTCACCAATGTCCAACCTTATGCACAAGCTTCAAGAACTCAAAAGAATCATTCCTGTGCTTGACGACGAAGACTCTAGGTTCATTGCTAAGCCTGTTCTAGAGAACTTAAATGTGCAACTTAGAATCAAACCTGAAATTGAAAAGTTCATTGAGTCTCAGCAAGAAGACATCCACCAAAAAAGAAACATGATATCAGAACTTCAAGAGGAATCTGAACAGCTAAAAAAAGTCCAGCAACTCAAAGCTTGCATCCAACTACTTACTCACTCCGTTAAGTCTTAATTTAAAAATGCCAATTTCTTACGAGTTCGTCAAACACACCAAACGCAAAGCACAGTTGGAGTCTACCTCCCCTGAAGTTGCTGAAGAGAAAACTGCTGAAACAAGCATAGCACTAGGTCCTTTAGGCTCTTCTAGTTTGTATTTGTCAGATACTTCGGAACAACCTAAAGTTAAATTAGCTAAGTCTGAGTTCAACCAAATCACTCAAAACCTACAAAAAATACTTCCGGAAAGACTCAGTGTACCTTTTGACCCTAAGTGCATAAAACTGACAGCTGATGGAAAGTACTTAGTAGCTGGGGGCAGGTACGGCAGTGTTGGTGTGTGGAACACCTCAACTAACAGACTGAGTTGCAAAACGGAACTTGAAAAGTCAGACATCCAAACCTTAGCTTTATACCAGAACGGCAAGTTTTTGGTAACAGGTGGGTCTGGAGGAACCATAGGGGTTTACTTGTTTGAAACAATGGAGAAGCTTTTCCAGCTAGAGGGCCACTCTGGCTCAGTTTACTCTTTATTGGTTTCTCCTGAAGGCAAGTGGCTTTACTCAGCTTCTTACGACAGAACAATTCGGGCCTGGAACTTGGAGGATACCTCTGAGACCAGTGTTCTCTGTACAGTTAGAAGGGGAGTCAGTGCTATGGACTTGAGCTATGACGGAGAATTGCTAGCTTTGGCTGAAAAGGACAAAATAAACGTGTTCCACTTAGAAACCGGAGAAAGGACTGCGGTTCTTAAGTACCACCCTGCTAGTGCTGAGCTGATTCTGTGCATAAAGTTTTCTAACTCTAAGGAGTTTCTAGCTGTTGGAGGCTCTAAAGGAGTTACGGTTTGGCATCAAGGCACCTGGGAAGAGTACCTGGAGATCGACAACGACTTGTGTTACGCAGAGTGTTTAGAGTTTAGTCCAGAGAACTGCTTTTTACTAGCTGGGTTTTCAGAGGGACTTGTTAAAGTTTGGGACTTACAAGGAATACTGCACCAAAAAGAAATATTGCTGGGAAACTTAGGAAGTCAAGTCACTGCTGTGTGTACCACTAAAGCTGAGAACTATTTGGTGGTATACGCACTTGGAGAAAACAGCATATTTTCCACAAAACTTAGTTTCCAAACAAGTTCTTTTAGGTTTTTAGGGAACTCGCCAGTGAAAAAGCTTCTTTTTTCAAACTCTAATTTGTTGTTTTGCAACAATTTGTATGGAGACATTGCAGTTTACGACTTAAAAAGGTGTGAAAGGTCCAGAAAACTTTCTGTAGAAAGAACTCTAAGAGCTATGTCGTTTACTGAAACTTCACTTGTATCCTATGTTAACTGGACTTCGAAAATAGTTAAGTGGGACTTAGAAACCTTTGAAAAGAAAGTTCTAGACTACAACGAACACAGAAGCATCACAGCAATGACAGCTTCGCCTGAGTTCATAGTAACTGGGCACAGCCGCGACAACCAAGTGACTGTTTGGAACGCACAAGACATGACTACAAAGCGCATTTTCAGAAGCTCCGAAGGAAAAGTTAAGTCTTTGGCTGTGTTGAAAGAAATAGTGTTCGCAGGAAGTAGCGATGGCAAAATAAGAATGTACAACATATTTCTGGACTCAGAAATTAAACAACTTGAAGGACACCAATCTACAGTTACTCACCTTTCAGTGTCTTCTGAAGTGTTGCTGTCGGGGTCACAGGACTCAAGCATCAAAGCTTGGAGTATCCCTAACAAACTGCTTTTAGTGTCTCTAGAAACCCACATAGAAGCTATTACTGGACTTGTAATTAACTTGTCTAGTTCTCACTTTATTTCTTCTTCGAAAGACGGCAAAGTTTACTTTTGGAACATGCTTGACTACTCTATTTGTGGCGAACTTAACTTTTCAGGCTGTTCAGCTTTGTGTCTGTCAAGTGATGACAAGTTGATAGCTGTGGGAGAAGAAAGCAGCGTTATTGTGCTTGAAAATCCTCTAAACACTGAAAAGTTCGGAGCAGTAGGACCTAGCAACGACTCAGAAGCCTTTTTGGCTTACTTAAGAAGCATAATATCTGGAAGCATCCCTGAGCACAACCCTGAAATGGACAAGTGGGTGATTGTTCCCTACTTGTTGAGCTCTACACACTTTTATGCTTACTTTAACCTGCACAAGCACCTTGAGTTAGCTCTTAAAAACCAAGCTTTGTACTTCCCCTCCAAACTAGGAAAGACTCCACTTAACTACGCTTTAGAACGTGAACTTAAGAAGTGCGCCAAAATCATTGTTTCTAACTTAAAGAAAAAAGCCAAATGCAACAAATTAGCCCTAATTCATCTAGAAAAATCTTTAGTGACACTTAACAAAAAAAGCATTGGAGGTCTAGAAGGCCTGTACCAGTGCTTGTTTAAAAAAGTCAAAGATTCCAACCTTCCGAAGTTCTGCAAAGAACAACTTAAAATGCCTATAATCATAGAGTCCAGCAGTTTGATGCTGCAGCCTGAAAACTTTCTTACAAAAGAAGACTTAAAAGCTGGAGGCCAAGCTATTGACTTTTGGCAGAGTTTAGTCAGAGTCAGTTTGACTCCAGGTTCCAAAGACTCTTTGAAGTTTTTGAACTCTTTGCTAGACTGTACTAACCAAGACATATTCCGAACTCGTTTTATACAAACTTACCTCAACTATAAGTGGAAAAAGGTTCAGTGGTTACTTCGCATCCAAGCTCTGGTTTACCTAGTTTACCTTGTGTTGCTTTCAATTGACTTAGTGGAGCAGTCGTCTAAGTACTTAGTAGGTATTTTTTTGATTAACTTCGGAATGTTTGTTTATGAAGTATTTCACGTTTTGGTAGCTCGGAGTATTTTTTTTGAAGACATGTGGAACTTCATAGAGTTATTTCGGTCAGTGCTTTTGAGTGTGTACTGTTTGTGTGTGTGGGCAGAAGCAAAAGAACTAGTTACTCTTAACTTGTTGGTAGGAGTTACTTTTTTGTCCTGGGTGAGAGGAGTCATGTTTTTTAGACTCTTTGAAGGAACTAGGTACATAATTAACTTACTAGTAGAGGTTATCAAAGACATGGGTTCTTTTTTGTTTCTACTTATTTACTCTACTTTGGGCTTTGCTTTTATATTTATTTCTATTGACTACAACAACTCCAAAGGGAGCTTTGAAAGCTTTGTAGGGATGTCTTGGACCCTTGCTTTGGGTGAGTTCGACACAGAAGACTTTTCGGTTCTTCAGTATGTTTGCTTCTTCATAGCTACAATAGTGAACCCACTAATCATGCTGAACTTGTTAATTTCAATTATGGGGGATACTTATGACCGAGTGCAAGAAAGTGTAGTGGTAGCTGACAAAAAAGAGCTAGTAGGACTTATTTTGGCGGGAGAAACTCTGTTGTACTGGCGAAGGAACAAGTGCAACTTAGAGTTTTTGCAGATGTGCGAAATCGAAGAAACCAGAGAAGAAGGCAACTCTTGGCTGGGAAAAGTAAGAGAACTCAAAACTAGGATTACAGGAACCCAAAAAGCGTTAGAACCGAAACTCGACCTAGTGGTTAGGGAACTCAGAGGACTTAAGGCTTGTCAAGAAGACCTACTTGAAAGAGTTCAAAAACTCCAGCCAGCTGAAAATAATTAGTTTAAAACATAGTTTTTTATAGTTTCAAGTATTTCGCTGAGTTCATTAGTTCTGAGTTGGAACCTTCCTTTCATAAACTGAACAAAAGCTTTTATTTCGTGTGTAGTTAAAAAAAGGTTGTCAATTCTGTTTTTGAAGTCGGATTTTATTTCAAAGAGTGATTTGAAGTAGCTGAACAAACTGCAGTGGTCTAGAATTTCTTGAAGGTCGGTGCTGTGGAATTCAAGAGCTTTGCTGACTTCAGCAAGCAAAGAAGGAACGTCTAAAAAGTTGTGGAGTTTAGAGTATACGATGGAAAGTGCAGAGGAGTAGTTCTCAGGAAATTCTTCTTTAAAGATTTTGCTGTAAATCTCTCTAATGAAGTGCTCAATTTGTGAAACTTTATTACAGATGTTTTCAACATCTGAGTTTTTTTGGGAGTCTTTGTAGTTTTGGATTGAGTCAGTTAGGGCTGAGTTCTGAACTTCTAGTTTTTCTTTGATCAAAGTTAGTTTTTGGACTTCACTTTTGGCCTTTTGGTTTTCTTCTTGCAAACTAAACAGTTGGTCTTTGAGGTCACTTATTTCTTGTTCAACTAAGAGTTTGTTGCTTACGGACTTGGCACTAGTTTGTTGTTTGAGGATTTTAATTCTTTCTTCGTACATAGTGATTAAACCCATCACCTTTACATCAGTGTGGTTTCTAGAGTCAAATTGCTTTTCAAAGAACTTTTCGAATATTTTTTCTTCTTTAGAAGGGTAACTGGTTTTTAGGAACCCTGATTTAGGAGAGTTGAATCCCTCTGAAAAAGATGACACGAAAGACCTAGGTGAGCATTTGTTAGGGAAGCAAGGCTTATCTTCAAGTACTTCAATGAAAGCATCTAGAAGCCCCTGGTAGTCTCCCTCTTTAAGAAGGGGGTAGCCATTTCTTTGGAGGATTGGGTTTACCTTAGCCCACTTGTTTTTTAGTTCATCAGACTCTTGAAGAAAAGGTTTGTTCAAGTCACTTACCATCCTAGTCTTCTTCTGAGGGCTTCTGAAAATAGAACTAAGCTTGAAAAGTTCCTTTTGGATCTCACTTGAGTTCTTGAAGAAGTCATCCACCATAGTTTGGTCTGTGCTGAACTCAGAATTAAAAACCCTCGTGTAAGAAGGAGATGAAGAAGTAGTTATGCACATGTTCTTCTTTAAAGGACTTTTCGCACCAAAAGTCTTTTTTGAATCCGACGCCATTTATACAATATGTTCCAAGGAGGAGTCCAATCTCTGCTCAAAGAAGGGTCCCGGACATTTTCTGGGCTAGAAGAAGCCATTCTCAAAAACATCGACGCTTGCAAACAGCTTTCCCAAATGACCCGCACTTCTTTAGGGCCTTACGGAATGAACAAACTAGTGGTTAACAACCTTGAAAAGCTCTTCGTGACTACAGACGCAGCCACTATCATGCAAGAACTCGACATACAACACCCTGCAGGCAAACTCATAGTCCAAGCTGCCAAAATGCAAGAGTCAGAAAACGGAGACGCCACTAACTTAGTGGTGATTCTCGCCGGGGAACTCCTTCGCTTTGCTGAAGAACTCATCCAAACTGGACTTCACCCCAGTGAAATCCTCAATGGCTACGAACGCTCTAGCAAAAAACTCGAAGAAATCCTTCCCGAACTAGTCACACAAACCATTTCTGACTTCAAAGACAAAGAGCTCGTCGAAAAGTGCCTCCGCCCCACCATTGCTAGCAAGATTTACGGGTACGAAAAGCACCTAGCCAAGTGCGTCGCTCAAGCTTGCATGATTGTGACTGAGGGAGACCAAAAGTTCGACATGGACAACGTGCGTGTGGTGAAGATTCAGGGAGGCAACTTAGCCATGACAGAAGCTTTTAGAGGAATGGTAATTAACAGAGACTGCGAAGGTTCCGTGAAGCAAGCCCATGACGCCAAAGTGGCAGTGTTCAACTGCCCACTAGACCCACAGTACTCAGACACCAAAGGCACAGTTCTCATCCACAACGCCCAAGAACTCATGGACTACAACAAAGGCGAAGAACAACTAGCCAAGAACTTAGTGGACGAAATTGCTGACGCAGGAGTCAAAGTAGTTGTTTCTGGGGGCTCAATAGCTGAAATGTGCATGCACTACCTAGAACAAAGAGGAATTATGGTCCTCAAAATCGCTTCTAAGTTTGAGATCAGGCGCATTTCAAGCATGTTGGGAGCAACTACACTAGTCAGACTGGGAGCTCCTACTCCTGAAGAAATGGGTCATGCTGACGAAGTAGTTGTTGAAGAAATCGCTAGCAAACGAGTTACTATTTTCAAAAGAGAAAGTGAAAACTCTAAGGTCTCCACAGTAGTGCTGAGGGCTTCCACCCAAAACATGCTTGATGACGCCGAACGTGCTATTGACGACGCCTTAAACACTTTTAGAATTCTGAGAAAGGACGGAAGACTGGTTCCTGGGGCAGGGGCCACTGAAGCTGAAATTGCCAAGCGCATCAAAGACTTTGCTGCTACACAACCAGGCCTAGACCAGTACGCCATCATCAGGTACGCCCAAGCCTTTGAGGCCATTCCTAAAATACTTGCAGAAAACGCAGGACACGGCGCCAATGAAATGCTTTCAAAGATTTACGCTGAAAACAACCCTAAAGTAGGCATTGACGTGGACGAGGGAAGTGTGAGGGACATCAGCGAGGAGATTCTGGACGCTTTCAGAGCTAAGTCTTGGGGAGTCAAGTTGGCAACTGACGTGGCTTTGACAGTTCTGAGAGTGGACCAAATCATTATGTCCAAGCCTTCTGGAGGCCCCAACCCTAATAAAAGACCCCCTATGGAAGAGGATTAATATAAGTCTATTTTAGTAATCAAATGGGAGAAATGGACGAAATGGGGGTGAGCCAGCACAAAACTGAGGGCGAAAGGGTAGGGCTTTATGTGATTTTGGTGCTTTACAGTATCTTGTTGCTTTTATGCTTGTTTAGGGTTTCTATGTTTTACAGACAAGAAGGAAGTTCACTTACTAGATCTAAGTTGTTTGTATTCATTCTCTCAACAATTCTTTTAAGTAAGTTTTATACAGTGAGGATAACCTGGATACTAGACATGTTTTTCAGGTACCCTTCAACTTTGTACTACCTCCTGGATTACCTGCCTTCTGCGACTCTTTTTCTATTGGGAAGCACTTTTTTTTTAATATGGTCGCAGATATACATTTCAACAACCCAAACTATAAGTCCTTCGAGGAAGAAAGTTTACTTAACTTGCTTTGTGGTTTTTTACTTTGTTTTCAATTTCTTGAATTACTTCTTCCACGTTATGGTGGTGATTAGTTACTCTAAGGGAAAGAGCTTACTGATTTCAGGGAGTTCTTTTTTAACTTTAGTAGTGACTAACGCAGTGTTTTCGTTTATAACGGCTTCACTGCTGTACTTCTCAGCAAGGACTTTGTGGATCCATATACAAGTGATTTTTTCAGGAGAGACCGGCTATTCTATAGCTAAAAGGATCAAAGTAATTTCTTTGGTATCTGGAGTGTCCTTTTTGCTCAAATCTGTACTACCACTAGCACTGCTTCCTTTGAATGATAACTTTACAGGGAGCTTTTCGTTTGATATCTTTTTTGTGCTGTTTTACTACGGAGTTATGGAAGTGCTTCCAGTGGGGGCAGTTCTTTTGATTGTAAAGGCCAAAAGGCCTATGGAAGAGGAAGAAGAAGTACACGAGTCTATATTCTCGCACAACAAAAGCGCTTATAGTAGCATTGTAGACTCACAAGAAAAATACGAATTAAGAAGAAAACTCATTAAGATGGGCGACGAACCTGTAACCCTGACACTCACAGAAACTTATTTATTCGATAGAAATAACTCTGTTATTTAATAATGGAAAACTCTCCTTTAAAGGGTTTTAAAGTACTTGAAAAACTAGGCAACGGAAGTTATGGAACTGTGTATAAAGTTGAGTGTCCCCAAAGAGGAAAGGCAGTTCTTAAGATCATTGACTTAGCTCACTTGCCACCTAAAAAGCAACAAGAAGCCCTAAAAGAAGTGCAGATTCTTCAGAACCTCAACCACCCCCACGTGATTTCTTACTACTACAGCTGTGTCAACAACAAGCAACTCTACATCTTAATGGAATACGCCGAAGCAGGCGACCTGCAGTCCTTAATTTCTTCCCAAAAAGCCAAAAGAATGTACTTAGGAGAAAAAACAATCTGGGAAATCGCTTACCAAGTTTGCTTGGGCGTGAACTACTTGCATTCCAAAAGAATCCTCCACAGAGACTTAAAGTGCATGAACGTGCTTTTAAATTCAGAAAACAAAGTTAAACTTGCTGACTTAGGAGTTTCCAAACTCTTGGATAACAGTAAAGTAACTTCCCAGGTAGGAACTCCTCTGTACTTAAGTCCAGAAATAGTCCAAAACAAACCTTACGACTTCAAAGCAGACTCTTGGGCAATAGGGTGCATTTTGTACAACCTAGCTAGTCTCCAACCCCCTTTCAGTGGAGATAACCTTGTAACTCTAGCTAGAAACATAGTCAAGTCCAAACCAAATAACATTCCCCAATGCTATTCTCCTAAACTAAACAACTTCATCCTCAAGTTCCTCATTAAAAACCCACTAAAGCGCATTGAACTAAAAGACACCTTTGAGTTGTTTCCTAAGTTCATAAAAGACCAGTACTTCCCAACTCAAACTCCAGCAGTCCAAGTAACCAAAAAGAAAACTACAATTAGTTACACTGAAGAAAGTCAAGAAACCCCACTCCACAAAACTATTTGGTGGCCCAAACACAAACGCAGAAGTGCCTCAGTCAATAAGAACGCCAAAGTATTCAAAGAATACCTTATGACAAACAACAGACTGGCCTCTAGCCGGAGTTTGTGGATGAAGCCTATGCAGAACTCCAAAAAGCGCCCTAGCACCGCTGTTCCCAAAACCAAAACTAATTTGCCTCCAAGACCTAATACAGCCCACTTGCGCGTCATTAACATAAATGGATATAACTGAGGAAGAACTCCAGCAGGCCCAAGACTTTTTGAACTCTATTCTTGACGAAACTCGAACCCAAGCAATTCACGCCTTAATCCACAAACTAAGGCAAAACAAGTGCCAGAGCGCCCTTACAATCAGGTACTTAGAGCGCCTTGCCAAAGAAAATGATAAAACTTAAATAATGGAACAGTTCATTTCCCCCGAGCTTCTAAAAAATATTTTTTCAGACTCTGCTTTTGAAAAGCTGTACAACTCAGCCAAGTTAGTTAGGAAACTAGTAGCTAAACAAAGCGTTTTTCAAATTTCAAGGTACCAAAAACTCTACCAAGAATCCCAAGGAAGTTTGGACTGCTTCAAACTAGGAATCATAGGTCTAGGCCAAGTAGGCACTTGCATACTAGAAGAAGTACTTGACCTAGAGTTAGTTCCAAGTTCTCAAATCATGGTTTCAACTAGGTCGCCTGAAAACTACAGTCAGTTTCTTGAACGCGGAATTCAGATTTTTTGGGACAACAGTAGAGTTGCTAAAGAGTGTGACTATATAGTTCTGAGTGTTTTGCCTCACCAAGCAGAGTCAGTGTGCGAAGACATAGGTCCAGTTTTGAACTCCAAAAGCAAAGGTATCTTTAGTTATACACAAGAACAACAAGTTCCTGGAACTGTGCTTTTTTCAACCTTAGCTGCCACCACAGTCCAGAAGCTTAAACAACTAACTTACAACTACCCCTTTGTTCTAAGGTGTGTGCTGGATGCCCAAGTTGTCAATTCTTTAGGGTCTAAAAACCCTTTAGAAGAAGCTTTTAGCCAGTTAACAACTGTAATGCCCTTTTGTGAAGAAGACTTTGAAACCCTTTTAAGCACCTACAAAAACTTAGTTACTCGCGAAGTTCAAATAGAAGAGCTGTTTTTCGAAGGCCCTACTCAAGAAAAACCCTTTGAAACTCTTTCAGAAGAATTTGCAAACAAGTTTTTAAGCTTTTTAACTAGTATAGGTGCTAAGAATTAATATGGAGGACCTCCGCACACAGAACCTTGCTGGAAGAACTGTAAACTCAGTTTCTAAGATCTGTTTAAAAGTATGCTATAAAGACACCGAACCTTCTTCAGAGTGCCTGAACAACTGTGTCTCAAGTTACAGTCAAGCTATGAACATTGTAGTAGAAACTCTCAAGGAACTCAGCTAGTTACTGCTTTAAGAAAATTAGATATTTGCAAACTGACTTCTCGGGGCTTTTCGATGTGTAAGAAGTGGCCAGTTTCTTCAATCGCACGCACTTCAACTCGGGGAAAGTGCTGTGTGAAAAAACTTTTCAAAGCAAGATCCTTTAGCAAGGGTGACTTGCAAGTGTGAGTAGAGTTAGACCCACACAGTGCTATGCAGGGTCCTTCAAACTTCTCAGAAACACTAGGCCAGTCCGCTACTGTTTCTAAACCTTGTTCTAGGTTGTCTATGTCCACCCTCCACTCGTAAGTGTTGTGTGCAACAGCTCTGAGGTTAGAAAGTATGAGGGCAACGTGCATGGGGTCGTCAAAGTGCAAGTAGGAGTACTTTTCTATTTGGGGTCTTGGCTGGTTTAAGTCTAAGTGCTTCATAAAGTTTAAAATGCTTCTGAGTTCTTGGTAGTGAGTGTCTAGTGCTTCCCGGAAGTCAATTGGAGCTATGTCTAGAAGACACACACTTTCAAACCTTTGAGGTTCTTTGCAGGCTGCCCAAGTTGCAGTTTTTCCGCCCATGGAATGACCTATGACACTGCACTTTTCAATAGCATACTGATCCAAAAACCTGAAAAGGTCCTCTGCCATGGCTTTGTAACTCATGTCCCAGTCATGGAAGCTCCTTCCGTGGTTTCTGGCGTCTAATAAGTAGTGTTCTCCTTCTATGGACTTTGCTAGCGACTTAAAGTTCAAAGCGTTTCCCAAAAACCCATGCAGCCACAGTATAGGCTTTCCTTTGCCAAAGTTAAAACTGTGCAGCATTTTTGCTGTAATGGCTCTTAAAGAAGTTGAAATCATTAATAAAGAGGCTTTTCCAGAGCTTTCAAACCATACTGCTGCTTATGTGAACGAGAAAGTGTATGTTTTTGGAGGGTTTGACGGACATAACTGTAGAGACTCTTTGTGTGTTTTAGATATAAAAAATCACTTGTGGGAAGAAGTAGTTGAACTTAACAAGTCTAAAAAGCCAGGCCCAAGACAACTCCACTCAATGCAAGTGCTTTCGGATTCTACCATTGTCATATTTGGCGGTAAGGATGAAGTTAACTACTTTAATGACACTTACATTCTGCATACTAACACATTTAGATGGGAAAAAGTCAACTCAAAAGGACCCTCTGAAAGGTTCGGAATGGGATCTGCAGTTTCGAAAGAGACTTTGGTGGTTGTAGGTGGGTTTGGAACTTTAAAAGGGCTTAACAAAGAGCTTGAAGATGTTTGGGGATTTGACAACCAAACTAGGCGCTGGAGAAGCATCAAAGCTTTTGGAGAAGAGTTTCCTAAAGGCCTTAACTTAAAGTGCTCGGGTACTTCCAAAGGGGTTGTTTGTCTTTCTGAAGAGATGTCAAAGGTATTTTTTTTAGACTTAACAAGTGAAGAGTGGACAGTTTATAACTGTGTAGGAAAGATTCCACAACTAAGTAAGTACAGCTTGGTAGGGTTTGGCAACTACTTTTACGTGCTTGGAGGCACAGAAGAAACAACTGTTCTAAAACTAGAGTGCCAGTCTGAAAGCTACTTTTGGAATCGAGTTGAGTGCAAAGGCTATAAGGGCCCAGGAGTGCACTCACACTGCTCAGTAAAGATAGGTGAATCGTTTATTACGTTAGGAGGCATCAGTGATTACCAACCCACAAACAGAGTACTTTTGTTCAAGCCTCAACTAGAAGTGAACTTCGAAAACTTAGGGGCGAAAGGCTACTGTCCGAGTCCAAGAGTAGGACAAGCCGCTTGCTACAGCAACCTACTCAACTCAATAATGATGCACGGTGGAGACTCTTACGGAGAGCCTTCAAACGACTTCTTCTTATTTACTCAAGAAAAAACTTGGAAAAAGCTTTATATCAAAGGAACAACTCCTTACCTTGTGCATCACTCAATGGTTTATGACTCTGAAACTGACAAAGCTTACATTTTTGGAGGAGGTAACCTAAAGCAGTGCTTCAATGACCTTTACGAAGTAGACATAAAGTCCCAAAAAATCAAACTCAAAAGCACCAAAGAAACAGTAAAGTCTAGGGCTGGTCACTCAGCTTTTCTGTTCCAGAAAAAAATGGTTGTAATTGGGGGGTTTGTTCCAAAGACAGGGTTTAGTATAGAAGTGTGTGTTTTAGACTTAAAAAGTTTAGTTTGGACCCAAGTAAACCTCAAAGCAAAAGGAGAAGTATTTCCTAAAGGCAGGAGTGCAATGTCCTGTAACATTTTTAATAACTGTGCTTTTATAATTGGAGGCATAAATAGCCAAGAAATACTTAGTGATACTTGGAAACTCGACTTGGAAACTTGGGAGTGGGAGGAAATCAAGCTACCAGGCATCTCTCCAGAACCTTTGTACGGACATGCTGCTGAGTTCTTGGGCAACAAACTGTACTTGTTCTGCCCAGAGTCTCATGATCACTTAGGCAGGCACACAAAAGTCCCTAGAAGTGTAACTCTTTGGAGCTTAAATAGCATTACTCATGAGTGGTGCAAAGAAATCAAAGGCATTCATTCTAAAAGGTTTTTTTCAGCCTTAAAGTTCCAAAACTCTATTTGGGTATACGGCGGAGGACCTGACCCTAATGCCTACCTTTTGGCTAAAAAACCCATTGAGAAAGCCACTATTTGCACAAACCTGTATGAAGAAGTTTTTCCAGAAAGCTCTGTTATTGCAGAGGAGTCTAAGTTAGAATTTTCTGATATCAGCATGATAAAGCCTGAAGGGTATGGACGCAAATCTTTTTCAATAGGCACTAACGACTACTCTGACGACGAAACACTAACTTTAGAAACTTCACGCAAGCACTCTGACAGCCAAAGCAGTGTTAAGTCCAAAACCCAAGAAATCATCAGCAAAATCAAAAACTCAATGCTTTCCAAAATGAAGCTAAAAAAGAAATAAGCTAATACTAAATGGATTTACTTGAACTCGAACACACAGAAGATAAATGCAAAATAACTGTAGAGTACCTAGGAGAGCAATATACGGTTTCTTGGTACAGAGGAATGGACTCCAGCGATGTTCGGGAAGCTATTATGTGCGCATGCGACTGTATAGTAGATGCGGGATTTAAACTAATTGACTCGGGAGGGTTTCCAGTGCCAATTGAAGCTTTGCAAGAAGGAGAGATTTATACAATTCAGCCTGGAGAAGAAATCAAAGGCTTCGAAAAAGTACTGGGGGACAGGTGGCGCAGAGTAAATGTTGAAATTGACCCTCTGCAGCACTCTGAAGCTAACTGTGCAATTGAACTCATGAAGCAAGGAGCTAACTTACTTAAGCACACTAGAAACTCCATGCCTCACATTAGACTTTTCCAGCTCACAAACGACTTAAAGTACCTTATTTGGTATACTTCGAATAAAACTAACCAAGAAGCCAGTGTACCTCTTAAAGACATCAACTCTGTCCAAAC
>PR_CR_10_Liq_1_inCRDRAFT_1000234_pt1 | contig 34793 bp, 28 predicted proteins | sample PRCRCaboRojoPR_3_FD_10241 | JGI IMG/M metagenome (IMG submission 10241)
CGCTATCCGATCCGCGGCGCGGGTCTCGGCCTGCGGCGGGAACTCATCGCCCAAGCCGTGGAGCAACCGCCGCCGGCCGTGAGCTTCTACGAAGTGGCGCCGGAGAACTGGATCGGCGTCGGCGGACGCTTCGGGCGTCTGTTTCGCGCCATGACCGAGCGCTACCCCTTCGTCTGTCACGGGCTGTCGTTATCCATCGGCTCGCCGGCAGCGTTGGACGAGGCCTTCGTGCGGCGAGTGAAGGACTTTCTGGACACCCACCAGATCCAGGTCTACACCGAGCACCTGAGCTATACCTCCGACGACGGCCAGCTCTATGATCTGATGCCCATCCCCTTTACGGAGGCTGCCGTCCACCATGTTGCCGAGCGCGTGCGCCGGGTGCAAGACATCCTGGAGCGGCGGATCGCCTTGGAAAATGTGTCCTACTATGCGGCACCCGGCCAGCAGCTGCGCGAGATCGACTTCATCAACGCGGTGCTGACAGAAGCGGACTGCGATCTACTGCTGGACGTGAATAATATTTACGTCAACAGCATCAACCACGGCTACGACGCTGTTGATTTCCTGGAAGCCCTGCCCGCAGAGCGCGTGGTCTACGGCCACGTGGCCGGACATTACGTGGAAGCACCGGACTTGCTCGTAGATACCCACGGCGCCGCTGTCATCGACCCCGTCTGGGACCTGCTGGCACACGCCTACGGTGCCTTTGGCGTCTTCCCGACACTGCTGGAGCGGGACTTCAACATCCCGCCGCTGGAGCAGCTGAACGCGGAGGTGGCCCGCATCGCAGCCATGCAGGCACACCATGAGTCCACTGCGGATCGGGCGGCGGCCCATGCCTGAGCAGGCGGCGAAGGCCACCGTGGCGGACGACTTCCAGTCGGTGCAACGCGCCTTCGCGGCGCACATCCGCGACCCCGAGCACGCGCCTGCGCCGGCGGGGATCGAAGACCGCCGCATGGCCATCTATCGGGATCTGTGTTTCAACAATCTCGCGGGCTTGCTCGGCTCCAGCTTCCCGGTGCTGCGCCGCATTCTGCCGCAGGCGCGCTGGCGCGCCCTGATCCGGGACTTCATGGTGCAACACCGGGCGGCGACGCCCTTGTTTCTCGAAATCTCCCAGGAGTTCCTGGACTATCTCGGCACCACCCGCGCCCGGCAGGCCACCGACGACCCGCCCTTCCTGCTGGAGCTGGCGCACTACGAATGGGTGGAACTGGCGCTGGGGGTCAGTGACGACGAGCCCGACCCCAGCCGGGCGAACCCCAACGGCGATCTGCTGGACGCCGCCCCGGTGCTCTCGCCGCTGGTATGGAACCTGCGCTATCGCTTTCCGGTGCATCGCATCGGACCCGAATTCCAGCCCGACGCGCCCGCCGACGCCCCCACCCATCTGGTGGTCTATCGCAACCGCGCCGAGCGCATCGAGTTCCTCGAAGTCAACGCCGTCACGCACCGCCTGCTGGCGCTGCTGGAGGACGCCACCCCGCGCACCGGCCGCGAGGCCATGCAGGTCATCGCCGCCGAGCTTGGGCATCCGGCGCCGGACAAGGTCATCGCCGCCGGCGCCCGCATGCTCGCTGACCTTCGCCGCCGCGACGTCATCCTCGGCACCCGCTGGCTGGACCCCGGCTCGCCGGACGCGATTTAGCGTAGGTCCGGGGCCAACGCCGACTGACCCGGCGCTCGCACAGTCCCACGGCCACGGGCGGCCGTCGCGCCTGCGACGGGTGTGCGCCGGCGCCACCAGGGCGCCCCTGCTGACGGGCGGAGACCGCCGCCAGCACCCGCCGCTGACGGTAGTCAGGTGAACAGGGTCAGCACACCCGTGTAGCCGTAGAGCCGGTCGCGGAAGATCTCGCCGTTGGCATAGAAGCCCACCAGCGGAAAGTCGCCGAGCTCGTCGCGAATCTGCTTCAGCTCCTGGGAGTCGTCGCCGAAGAGGCTGGCGCCGCGGCCGAGACAGGACACATAGACGCCGCCCCGCGGTGGGCCGCTGAGGCGGGCCTTGAGGTGCGTGAGCATACGGCTCAGATCCTCGCGGGCGCTGGCGGCATCGCGCCGGCAGAACATCATGTCCCGGCCCTGCTCCACCAGATCGCCGATGCCGAGCAGCTTGCGCTCGGTGTCGGCGCCGATGAGATTGCGCACCAGATAGTCGCCGGTGTCCGAGCCGGGGATGGGGAGCCCGGCGAAGATGTAGCCGGCGACGCGGGAGAGATCGCGCGCCAGGACTTCGCCGATGTCCTCGTTGAAGACATCCAGCGCCGGGCGGTTGTCCAGGCGAATCAGCACATTGCGCTCGGACTCGGTGATGGCATGGTGCGGGCCGATGGGTGAGCAGCCCTGGCTCAGGTTGGTCTGGATGCCAACGGCGTCGGTGAACAGGACGCCGGCCACGCCACCCTCTGCAGGCGTGTCCGCCACCACCCGCGCCGTCTCCCGGGCGCTGGCGAGGCCGCCGACGAGGAAGCCCGTGGTGGTGCGCTCGGCGATGCCGCTCACCAGGGTCTCGGTCAGGGGGTTCGCCGGGTCGCCATGGACCAAGCCGATGAAGGGACCGCTGAAGGGCTCGTTATTCGGCCCGAGCCACTCGGCCAGCAGGTCGTCGAGCACCGCCGCGTCCTCGCGCACCGGCGGAAACACCCGAAAGGCCTCCGCCGGCAGGTCCGCGAGCATCGCGGCGATGGCAGGCCGCTCGTAGTACTCGACGCCGGTGGCGCAAATGCCGATGCCGACGGCGCCCACCCAGTGCTCGGCGCCGGTAACCTCCCGCAGCCGGGCGAGGACCGTATCGAGATGTGGATTCACGGCCTCGGTGACGTAGATAAAGCCGAGGTTCCCGCGGGCGTCGACGAGACCGTCGGCCACCTGCGCGAGCGCGGCTTCCCAGTCGTCAGCGGCGGCATGAGCGTAGCAAAATGGCGTCATGGCGGCACCTGCAAGTGTGGTTGATGGCGATGGGCGCGGTGGGTGTCGGCGGCGGCTGGGCTTACACCGCCGCCAGGTCACCCTTCTCCTGCAGCCAGGCGCGGCGGTCGGCGGCACGCTTTTTTGCCAGCAGCATATCCATCAAGGTGCCGCTGCCGTCGTCGGGCACAACCGTCAGCTGCACCAGGCGCCGGGTATCCGGGTGGATCGTGGTCTCCCGCAGCTGGGCCGGATTCATCTCGCCGAGTCCCTTGAAGCGTTGCACACTGACCTTGCCCTTGAGCTTCTCGGCGGCGATGCGATCCAAAATGCCCTGGCGCTCGTCGTTATCCAGGGCGTAGAACACCTGCTTGCCCACGTCGATGCGATACAGCGGCGGCATGGCCACATACACATGCCCCTCCGCCACCAGCCGCGGGAAGTGCCGGTAGAACAGGGCACACAGCAGGGTCGCAATGTGGGCACCGTCGGAATCCGCATCCGCCAGGATGCAGATCTTGCCGAAGCGCAGTCGGGTCAGGTCATCACTGCCCGGGTCGACGCCGATGGCGACGGCGATATCATGCACCTCCTGGGAGCCCAGTACCTCCGCCGGGTCGACTTCCCAGGTGTTCAGAATCTTGCCCCGCAGCGGCATGATCGCCTGGAACTCCCGGTCGCGCGCCTGCTTGGCGGAGCCGCCGGCGGAGTCGCCCTCCACCAGGAAGAGCTCGCTGCGCTCGGGATCGGTGCTGGTGCAGTCGGCGAGCTTGCCGGGCAGCGCCGGTCCCTGAGTGACCTTTTTGCGTGTGACCTTGCGCCCCGCCCGCAGTCTGGCCTGGGCGCCGGCGATGGCGAGCTCGGCGATGCGCTCGCCATCGGCCACGTGCTCGTTCAGCCACAGACTGAACGCATCCTTGACCACGCCGGATACGAAGGCGGCACACTCCCGCGACGACAACCGCTCTTTGGTCTGACCGGAGAACTGCGGCTCCGTCAGCTTCACCGACAGCACCCAGCTGGCCCGGGCCCAGACATCCTCCGGTGCCAAGCGTACACCCCGGGGCAGCAGATTGCGGAACTCACAGAACTCCCGCACGGCCTCGGTGAGCCCGGTGCGCAGGCCGTTCACGTGGGTGCCGCCCTGCACCGTCGGTATCAGGTTCACGTAGCTTTCGCTGACGGGGTCACCGTCCTCGGGCAGCCAGGTGACCGCCCAGGCGGCGGCCTCTGTCCTCCCCTCCATATTACCGACGAAGGGCGGTGACGGTACCGTCGACAGCGTTGCCAGGGCCTGCTGCAGGTAGTCCTTGAGACCGTCCTCATAACACCAGGTGCGCTCTTCTCCGCTCGCCTCATCCCGAAAGCGGACCTCGAGGCCGGGACAAAGCACGGCTTTGGCCCGCAACAGGTGGGTGAGCTGGCGGACCGAGAACTTGGGCGAGTCGAAATACGCCGGATCCGGCCAGAAGTGCAGCCGGGTGCCGTTGTTGCCGCGCCCGACGCTGCCCACCGCCGCCAGCGCCGTGCGCTTGTGCCCATCGGCGAAGGCCATATGGTATTCCTTGCCGTCGCGCCTGATCCAAATCTGCAACTGCTTGGAGAGCGCGTTCACCACCGAGACACCAACACCGTGCAGGCCGCCGGCGAAACGGTAGCTGTTGCTGTTGAACTTCCCCCCCGCGTGCAGCTTGGTGAGAATCACTTCGACGCCCGGCAGCCCCAGCTGTGGATGGACGTCGACAGGCATGCCGCGGCCATCGTCGGCCACCTCGCAGGAGCCGTCGGCGAACAGGGTGACGTCGATGCGTGTGGCATGCCCTGCCAGCGCCTCGTCGACACTGTTGTCGATCACCTCCTGCGCCAGGTGGTTCGGGCGGGCGGTATCCGTGTACATACCCGGGCGCTTGCGCACCGGGTCAAGGCCGCTCAGGACCTCGATGGAAGAGGCGTCGTAGGTGCCTTTCATCGGCGGGGCAATACTCCTGCGCAAGGGTCCACCCCCGGCCCGCTCACCAGTCGGCGGTGGGCGCGCGGAAATTGACCACAAAATTCCCCTAAGCTACCGTATCCGCGATGCATCACACAAACCACACATGAGCAAGAACACTGTCACAGACGTCACCGACGCCAGCAACCCCAACGCAGAGACCAGCGCAGGCGAGCCCGCCGACATCGCCGAGCCGCCGCAGTTCGAGCGCGCCATGGCGGAGTTGGAGGCCCTGGTGGAGCGCCTCGAGGGCGACGGGCTCACGCTGGAGGAATCGCTCGCGGTGTTCGAGCGTGGCATCGGCCTCACCCGTGCGTGCCAGCACGCGCTCGACGCCGCCGAGCAACGCGTGCGCATCCTCACCGAGTCGTCGGAGACGGCGGCCCCGGAGCCCTTCGGCGATGGCACACGCGACTGAGCCGGGTGCGCAGCCGTCGCGGCGCCGGCCCGTTGCAACCAGAAGCCGATCCCGCTGCAGGAATGCCCCATGAGCGAAGACCCCCTAGGCCCGCTGATGGCGCAGTGCCGCGCGCGCATCGAAACGGTGCTCGACGCCTCGCTGCCGGCCGCCGACACCTCGCCCGAGCGCCTGCATGCGGCCATGCGCTACGCCGTGCTGGGTAGCGGCAAGCGCGTGCGTCCCATTCTCGCCTACGCCGCCGCCCGCGCCACCGGCGTCTCCTGGGAGCGTGTGGACGCAGCCGCAGCGGCACTGGAGCTGATCCACGCCTCCTCGCTGGTGCACGACGATCTGCCGTCGCTGGATGACGACGATCTGCGCCGCGGCCGCCCCACATGCCACAAGGCCTTCGATGAGGCGACGGCGTTGTTGGCCGGGGACGCCTTGCAGACGCTCGCGTTCGAAGTGCTCGCCACCGATCCGCACAACCCGCCCGCAGCGCGGGTGGCCATGGTCGCGCGCCTGGCGCAGGCGGCGGGCGCCGGCGGCATGCTCGGCGGCCAGGTCCTGGATCTCGCCTCGGAAGGCCGACAACTCGATCTGGACGCGCTCAAGAACCTGCATCAGCACAAGACCGGGGCGCTGATCCGCGCCGCCGTCGCCATGGCCGCCATTGCGGCCGACACGCCGCCGCATGGGCAGGCGGCGGATCAGGATCCGGCGCAGGCCCAGGCACGGGCCGCCGCGATGGACCACTACGCGGCCTGTATCGGGCTCGCTTTTCAGGTGCAGGACGATTTGCTGGATGTGGAGGGCGACACCGCGGTCATCGGCAAGACCAGCGGAGCCGATGCGGCGCACCACAAGGCCACCTACCCCTCGCTGCTCGGCGTCGAAGCCGCCCATGCCGCCGCACGCGCGTTGGTGGACTCGGCGCTCGCCGCCCTGCGCGACTTCGGCGCGGGCGCGGACCCGCTGCGCTGGATCGCGGACTACATCATCGCCCGGGATCGCTGACGCCCCCGCCGCCAATGCCGTGGGCGGCCCGCGCACTGGCATGGTCGTCCGCATTTGCCCTCCCAGATCCGATCCCCGATAATCCCGGGCTCATGCAAGTGCCGGTCTGTGCGGATAATATCCACGAGGACTACCCGTTTTCTTCGGCCCAACCCGCGCACACCTCCCCGCAACCACCCATTCGGTACCGCCCGCCGGTGCCCCGAGCGGGACTTCTCGTTGAGGATGCAGTCAATGGATTCCAGGCTCTCGACAGCCACAACCGCCATCGCCGATGTCCAGGGCAGTGCCGACAGCAGGCAGATCGCCATCGACAAGGTCGGCATCAAGGACATCCGCCATCCGGTGCGCATCAAGGACCGCAGCGGCCACGAGCAACACACGGTGGCCACTTTCAACATGTTCGTGTACCTTCCGCACAATTTCAAAGGCACGCACATGTCGCGCTTCGTCGCCATCCTCAATGGGCACGAAGACGAGATCGGCGTCGGCACCTTCAAGCAAATGCTGGTGGAAATGGCGCAGCGGCTGGAATCGCAGGCCGGCCACATCGAGATGCGCTTTCCGTTCTTCGTCAAGAAGCACGCGCCGGTCAGCGGCGTCCCCAGCCTGATGGACTACGATGTCACGCTGATCGGCGAGATCCGCGACGGCAGGTCGCAGATGTCCATCAAGGCCGTCGTGCCCGTCACCAGTCTCTGCCCCTGTTCCAAGCAGATCTCCGACTACGGCGCTCACAACCAGCGCTCCCACATCACGGTGGAGGCTCGCACCCGGGGCTTTTTGTGGATCGAGGAGCTGATCGAAATGGTCGAGGCGGAAGCGTCCTGTGAGCTCTACGGGCTCCTGAAGCGCCCCGATGAGAAGCACGTCACCGAGCGCGCCTACGACAACCCCAAGTTCGTCGAGGATACCGTCCGCGACGTTGCCCGGCGACTCAACGACGACGAACGCATCAGCGCCTATGTGGTGACGGCGGAGAACTTCGAGTCCATCCATAACCACTCGGCCTATGCGCTGATCGAGCGCGACAAGACCCTCGACTGACGCCGCCGACGCGGCTGTCTTTCAGACCCGCCACAGGTCCGTCTCGGTGCACCGCACTCGTCGGGGCTAAGTCGCGGCCTCGAGGGTTTCCCAGCGGGCGTAGTCGGCGGCGAGTTGCTCCTCCAATGCCGCCAATCGGCCCTGCACGGCGGTCACCTCGGCGCCACCCTCGCGGTACAGGGAGGGGTCGGCCAGGCGTTGTCGCAGCACCGCCTGCTCGGCTTCCAGCTGCTCGATCCGCGCCGGCAGCGCCTGCAGCTCCCGTTGCTCCTTGTAGCTGAGCTTCCTGCGTGTCGCCGCGTCCCCAGTGTTTGTCCGCCCAGTGTTTGTCCGCCCAGTGGGTGTCTCCCCGGCCGCCGGCGACCCGGGCGCGCGCGCCGGCTTCGGCGCTTCGGCAGGCGCCGCCGGCGCACGCCGCCGCTGGCGCATCCAGTCGGACCAACCGCCGACGTACTCCCGTACCTTGCCATCGCCCTCCAGCACCAGCGTCGAGGTCACGACATTGTCGAGCAGTTGACGGTCGTGACTCACCAACAGCAAGGTGCCGTCGAAGTCCGAGAGCAATTCCTCCAGCAGCTCGAGCGTCTCCACATCCAGATCATTGGTGGGCTCGTCCATCACCAGCAGGTTGGCCGACTGGGTGAAGAGCCGCGCCAGCAGCAGGCGATTACGCTCGCCGCCGGAGAGTGCCGAGACGGGCTGCTGGGCGCGCGCCGGCGCGAACAGGAAGTCCTTGAGATAGGAGAGCACATGGATGCGGCGCCCGCCCACCTCGATCACGTCGCTGCCGCCGCCGACGTTGTCGCGAACGCTGCGATTGGGGTCCAGTTGGGCCCGGAGTTGGTCGAAGTAGGCGATTTGCAGGCTGGTACCGAGACGGATGTGGCCGGCGTCGGGTTGCAGCTGGCCCAACAGCAGCTTGAGCAGCGTGGATTTGCCGGCGCCGTTCGGCCCGATGATGCCGACGCGGTCGCCGCGCAGGATCAGGGTGTCGAGGCCGTCGATGACCGCCGCATCGCCCTCCCCTTGTCCGTAGCCAAAATGCACCCCCTGGGCCTCCACCACCAGCTTGCCACTGCGCTCACCGCTGTCGAGCCGCAGACGGGCGTTGCCGGGCCCGTGACGGCGCTCACGGCGCTCTGCGCGCATGGCCTCGAGCGCGCGCACGCGACCCTCGTTGCGGGTGCGCCTCGCCTTGATGCCCTGGCGAATCCAGACTTCCTCCTCGGCGAGCTTTTTGTCGAAGCGCGCCTGCGCCTGGGTCTCGGCATGCACCCGTTCCGCCCGGCGGCGCAGGTAATTGTCGTAATCGCCCGGCCAGTCGGTGAGCCGGCCGCGGTCGAGCTCCAGGATGCGGGTCGCAAGCCGGCGCAGGAAGCGACGGTCGTGGGTGATGAACAGGATGCTGCCGCCGAAGCCCAGAAGGAACTCCTCCAGCCACTCGATGGTATCCACATCCAGATGGTTGGTGGGCTCGTCGAGCAGCAGCAGATCCGGCTCCGAGACCAGCGCCCGCGCCAGCATCACACGCCGGCGCAAGCCGCCGGAGAGGTTTGCATACCGAGCCTCCGCATCGAGCCCCAGGCGGCTGATGACCCGCTCGGCGCGTTGCTCGATGGCCCAGCCGTCCTCTGCGTCCAGACGTTGCTGCACGGCCGCCAGCCGCGCCAGGTCGGTCGCACTGGGCTCGGCGCTGGCCGCGAGCAGGTGGCTCAGGTGCAAATACTCGGCGGCTGCGGCGCCGAGGGACCCGAGTCCGCCCATCACCACGTCCAGCACGCGCTCGTGCGCGCCCGTGGGCGCTTCCTGTGCCAGCCGTGCGATCCGCACGCCATCGCCGCGGCGGACCTCCCCGGCATCCGGCTGGACATCGCCGGCGATGATGCGCAACAGTGTCGATTTACCGGTGCCGTTGCGCCCGAGCAAGCACACCCGCTCCCCGGGCTCGATGGTCAGATCGACGCCATCGAGCAGATTGGGTGCCCCGTAGGAGAGCACGATGGATTGCAGAGAGAGCAAAGACATGGCGTTGTACGAGCGCTGGCGCCGCTTCAGCGGAAGCGCCAAAGGCTAAGCAAAATCGTTTACAATTTGACGATTGTCATTCATCCGGTATTGTACAGGGCGAGGTTTAATCAGTCTTATGGTGAAGTCCGTGACACTGCGCGAGGCCTGGGCCGGCGAGGCCGACTGCCGCAACTGCGCGTTGCGCACCACGGCGCTGTTCGCCGGGCTCTCAGAAACGGACTTCGACCTTATCCACGATCCCATCGATCAGTTCGATCTGAAGCCCGGCACGACCCTGTACAAAACCGGGGACTCCAGCGCCTACATGTACACCGTTCGCTCCGGCGCCATCAAGCTGGTGCAATACCTGCCCGATGGCAGCCAGCGCATCGTGCGCATCGTCCGCGGGGCGGACGTACTGGGGCTGGAGGCGATGCTGGATGAAGGCTACCATCACGACGCCATCGCCCTGCAGCGCTCCGAGGTCTGCCGCTTCCCGACCCGGGTGGTCCGTCAGCTGAGCCAGGATAACCCACAACTGCACCGTGAGCTCATGGCGCGCTGGCAGCGGGCGCTGAACGAGGCGGACGCCTGGCTCACGGAGCTTTCCACCGGCTCGGCCCGGCAACGGGTCGCGCGCCTGCTCCTGCGCCTGGTGCGCGATCACGACGCCACCGAGTGCGAGCTTTTCGGCCGCGAGGACATGGGCGCCATGCTCGGTATCACCACCGAGACCGCCAGCCGGACCATCGCGGGCTTCAAGCGCGAGCGCCTCCTGGTGGAGACGCGCCCGAACCGTTTCATCCTCGACATCCCGAACCTGCGCCGACTCGCCGAGGATTAGCCCGCGGCGGGGGCGCCAGCGCGATGCCCGGGGCGCGCCGCCGGGGAATGCTCGCGCAGCAGCGTCCCGTTGATCCTTTTCAATGCCATGCGCCCGCTGGCCCGTTAGTTTGGACGCATGCCGCGGGTCTTCCTCATGTCGGTGGGGCGTGGCGAGTCGCCGCTCTCGGGACTTGCCCCGAGCCAGCGCCGCCGAGCCAATACGGCCGATTTCTCAGGTACCACCCATCCATGCGTATCGCAGTCTCCAGCCAAAACTTCCGCACCATTACCGGCCATGCCGGGAAGTCCCGACGCTTCATCGTCTACCACGCCAAGCCGGGGGAGACGCCACAGGAACTGGAGCGTCTCGACCTGCCGAAGGCACTCTCCCTGCACGAGTACCACGGCGACGATCATCCGCTGTTCGGTCTGGGCCTGGACGCCGTGATCACCGCCAGCGCCGGCGCCGGCTTCGTGCAGCGCATGGACCGGCGCGGAATCCGCGTGGTGGCCACAGCGGAGACGGATATCCGGCGGGCGGTCACCGCAGTGGCGGCGGGCGCGTCCCTGCCGGAGGCGCCGCCACACGACCATGGTGCCGGCGGCGGGCGCGGCCACGGACACGGTTTCAGCGGCCCGGAGGCTTGACGGCCAGGGCGGTGGGCAGGGACTATCGTAGGAATCGCCAGCGTTCAACCCTGCCTGATGGCTCCTCATGCGCCCGACTCCGTTGCCGACCCTCATCGTTCTGGTTGCGCTCGGCGCGCTCGCGGGATGCGCCGCAGGCCGCATGGGACCGGTGCCGTCGCTCACGTCGACAGAGCCGGCGGCGCGTGTGACCGTACAGCGCAGCCGCTCGGTGCTCGGCGCCCCGGTATCGATGTTGGTCAAAATCGATGGCCGCCATGTCCACGCACTGCGCTGGGGCCAGCAATTCAGCTTCACGATCGACCCGGGGGAGTATCGGCTTGGCTACGACCTGGGCTTCAACCACTGCCAGCAGCGTGTCGTCCTGGCGCCCGGCGAGCGCTATGTGGTGCGCATGACGCCGGTGTGCCAGATCGAGCTGTTGCGCGCCGACGAGCTCCGCTGACACCGGCGTTGTCATCAGCCGGTTTCGGCGACGATGGGGTCGATGGTGATCTCCACGCGCCGATTCAGGGTGCGGCCGTAGGCGCTGGTGTTGCTGGCCACGGGCCTGGACTCGCCATAGCCGCTGCTGCGCAGGCGCTGGGGCAGCACCCGCTCGGTGAGCAGGTAGGATTCCACCGCCGCCGCCCGTCGCTCGGACAGGCCCTGGTTGTAGGCCGCCGTGCCGGTGTCGTCGGTATGCCCGGCGATATCGAGCCGGGTCTTCCCGTACTTGTTCACCACGGCGCTGATCTTGTCCAGCGTGCTGTAGAATCCGGGCTTGATATCGGTGGAGTCCACATCGAAGGCGGTGCTGCTGGTCATCCCGACCCGCAGACGATCGTCGGGCAGCGCCTCGACACGGATATCACCACGGGCGATCTCCGCCGCCAGCACCCGCTCGAAATCCTTGCGCTGGCGCTCCATATAACTGCCCACGAGGCCACCAGCAATGGCACCGCCAACGGCACCGATCAACGCCCCTTTACCGGCATCCGCGCTGCGTGAGCCGAGCAGCGCTCCAGCTGCGGCGCCGGCCGCAGAGCCAATGGCCACGCCGGCCTCGGATTCGGTGAGCGCGCGGCGATTGCCGAATTCGTCCGTCGCGCAGCCCCCCAAGACCAGGCCGCACAGCGTCGCCAGCGCCAAGTCCCGTCGGACGCCGGGCACCGATGCCCGACGCGGTTGATTGGACATGTGTTTCATAGGCCTCCAAAACGACTTGCTCAAGATGACGGACGCGGCGCACACCAGGCCAGCCCGCACCACGACCATGGTATCACCGCCGTGGCGGCCCGCCAGCCGCCGGGGGCTTGTGATGGCCCCCGCCCCGCTCAACGTTGCGCCATAACGAAACTCTGAGACGGCACCACGCCGGCACTGTCCAAGTATGTCCTACCCCGACCGCTATCAGCCCACTCTGGCGCGCATGTTGCTCGGCTTGCTGCTGTTCGCTGGCTGCTGGCTCGCCTGCGTGCTGGGCGGCGCGAAGGGGCTGCCCTGGCTGGGTGTGGCCGCCGCGGTCGCCGTCGTCTGGCTGCATCTTCGCATGGCACCGCAGCCGCGGCGTGAGGCCATGGTGATTGCTGCAGCGGTGGCCCTGGGTGCACTGTGGGATGGGCAGATTGCGGGCCATGGCTGGGTCGCTTACACCGGCGGCACACCGGTGCGCTGGCTGCCGCCGCTGTGGATTCTGGCCACCTGGGCCGCCTTCGCCACCTTGCTCAACGTATCGCTGCGCTGGCTGCGTGGCCGCTACGCCCTAACCATGGCCATCGGTGCTCTGAGTGCGCCTCTCGCCTACGCCGTGGGCGCAGAGTTCGGCGCCGCGAGCTTCCCCGACAAGCTCGTCGCCATGGTTGCGGTTGCCGTCGGCTGGGCGGTGGCCCTGCCGGTCTTGGTAGCGCTGGCGGCTCGCTGGGACGGCCTATCCCCGCCAGCACCAGCGCAGACGGGCGACGCAGGAGCCGGCAGCCATGTTTGACGTCGACGTCTATGGTGCCGGCCTGGCGGTGGTGCTCGGCATGGCCGTCGCGGCGTGGCTGCTCAGCATTCCCAAGCGCGACGTGAGCTTCATCGACTCGCTGTGGTCGCTGTTCTTCCTCGCCCTGACCATTACCTACATCACCCTGGCGCCGGCATTGACCGAGCGCGCATACCTGTTGTTGTTCATCGTCACCGTCTGGGCCGTGCGCCTGTCGGTGTTCATCACCCTGCGTAATCTGGGCCAGCCGGAGGATCGACGCTATCGGGCCATCCGCACCGACAACGGGCCCGGCTTCTGGCTCAGGAGCCTGTACATCGTCTTCGCACTTCAGGCGATCCTGGCATGGATCATTTCATTGCCGCTCCTGGGCACCGTGCTCGGCGCCGCGCCGCTTGGCTGGCTGGATTTCGCCGCCGTGGCCCTGTGGCTGCTGGGCTTTGGTTTCGAGACCATCGGTGACCAGCAGCTCGCGCGCTTCAGGTCACAGCCAGGCAGCCACCATCGGGTGCTCGACACGGGGCTTTGGCGCTACACCCGCCATCCCAACTATTTCGGCGAGGCCTGCATCTGGTGGGCGTATTATCTGTTTGCCCTCGCCGCCGGCGCCTGGTGGACCATCATCGGTCCGCTGCTCATGACCTATCTGCTGCTGCGGGTCTCCGGTGTCAGCCTGCTGGAGAAGGACATCGACGAGCGCCGTCCGGCCTACGGCGACTACGTTCGCCGCACCAATGCCTTTTTCCCCGGTCCGCCCAGGACATCGCTCTAGCGCCACCACCACTTTGCCCCGCAGCCGTGCCGGGCTTATCAGGAGGACTCCACCATGCGCTCGAACAAGCCCCCCGGCCGGTGTGCGAACAGGGCCCGCCACCTGGCGTCGGCGGCAATGGTCGCCGTACTCTCGATGGCCGGCTACATGTCCGCCAGCGCCGCCTGGGCCGAGCAACTGCGGTTTCAGGTGTACCTGGACAACCGTCCCATCGGCGAGCACAGCTTCCGCATCGCCGAGAATGGAGCAACCACCAGCGTCACCAGCCGGGCGGCCTTCGAAGTCGGCTTCCTCTTCATCACCGCCTATCGTTATCGCCACACCAGCAACGAAGTATTCCGTGACGGCTGTCTGCTGGCCATCGACGCCACGACCAACGACAACGGCAAGCGCTACGCGGTCAACGGCGAGGCCATGGACGACGCCTTTCGTATCAGGACCGAGGACACCATTGAGCGCGCAGACGGTTGCGTGAAAACCTTCGCCTACTGGGACAAGGCGTTTCTGGACATGCCTCGGCTACTCAACCCGCAGACCGGCGATCTCGAGCGGGTGCGGGTGCAGCCGCGGGGACGCGACACAGTCGAAGTGGACAGTGGTGATCATGTACCGGCCGAACGCTATGCGCTGGAAACAGGGGAGCTCACCATCGACCTCTGGTACAACGACGACTTCGGCTGGGTGGGGCTCGAGAGCGACACCGGCCAGGGTCGACGGCTCATTTATCGGCGGGTCATGTGATGCATCGGCTATCGCGCTCACTCCGATACGCGGCGGCCGCCGCACTGGCCGCGGCCGCGGCGCTCTTTCTGGTCTCAGGCTGCACTGAAGGTGGAGGCGAACCCATGGATACCGTTCCTTACGTCGATCTGAAGCGTTTCATGGGCGATTGGTACGTGGTGGCGAACATTCCGACCTTCGTCGAGAAAGACGCCTACAACCCCATCGAGCGCTACAAGCTCAACCCCGACGGCACCATCGCTACCACCTTCACCTTCAACAAGGGCGGTTTCGACGGACCACTCAAGACCTTTCATCCCAAGGGCTTCGTGCTGGACACAACGACCAACGCGCACTGGGGCATGCAGTTCCTCTGGCCCATCAAGGGCGACTTTCGCATCATCTATCTCGATGAGGACTATCAAACCACGGTCATCGGTCGCGCCAAGCGCGACTACGTCTGGGTCATGAAGCGCACGCCGGAGCTCAGCGACGCCGAGTTCGCCCGGATACAGGCGTTCATCGAATCCGTCGGCTACGACGCAGACAAGCTCCAGCGCCCACCCCACGAGACCGGCTGATGCCGCATCTCCGTCGGCTCTCATCTGTACCAACCGCATCCATGACACCGCCGTGCCCGCCGCCTGCTCGGCACGGACCGTCGCGAGTCAGAGCACCTTCGTCACCAACTTGACGCTGGTGTCGTTGGGGTCGGTGGCGACGCGAAAGCCGAGGGACTTCATCAGCGCCAGCATGCGCGTATTGGCAGCGAGCACCTCCCCTTCCATGATGCGCAGCCCACGGGCACGGGCGTTTTGCATGAGCGAGCTCATGAGCCGCGCACCGATGCCACGGCTGCGCACATGGTCGGCGACGACGATGGCGAACTCGCAGCTATCGCCATCGGGATGGGTCATGTAGCGCGCCACACCCACCTGATCCTCCCGCCCGCTATTGTCCATCACGCCGATCAGGGCCATCTCGCGGTCGTAGTCGATCTGCGTGAAGCGCACGAGCATCTCCGGCGACAACTCCTTGATGGCCTGCATAAAGCGGAAATACTTGGTCTGCTCCGACAGGCCGCGGACGAAGTTCTGCTCCATTTCCGCATCCTCCGGGCGAATGGGGCGGATGGTGAGATCCGAGCCGTCGGGCAGCGGCACCCGCTCGATGAGATGCTGTGGATAGGGGTGGATGGCCATATGGCCATAGAGCGACTGCTGCGGCGGCCGGTAAGCGACATGGATACGGGCATCCACGGCGATGACTTCGAGGTCGTTGCCGATGAGCGGGTTGACCTCCATGGCCATGATCTCCGGCACCTCGCACACCATCTCTGACACGCGCTGGAGGATGCGCGCGAGCGCCTGGCGGTTCATGGGGGGCTTGTTGCTGTAGGCGCCCATGAGCCGCGCTACCCGCGTATGCGCAATCATGGTCTGGATGATGAAAGCGTTGAGCGGCGGCAGCCCGAGCGCCTGATCCAGCATCAGCTCCATATCCGTGCCGCCGGCGCCGAAGCTGATGACGGGGCCGAACACCGGATCCCGGCAGACCCCAATCATGAGCTCCCGCGCCGCCCGTGTCGGCACCATATGCTCGACGGTGACGCCGTCGATGCCTGCCTCCGGACGCAGCCTGGCGGCGCGCTCGGTGAGCTCGGTATAGGCGCGGCGGATGCTCTGGGCATCGCACAGATTCAGGCGCACGCCGTCCACATCCGACTTGTGCCCGAGATCCGGCGAGCTGATCTTCAGCACCACCGGAAATCCCAAGGTCTCCGCCGCCATCAGTGCCTCGTTGGGGCTGCGGGTGATCACCGCCTGCGTGGTGGGGATGCGAAACGCCGACAGCACCGCCTTGGCCTCGATGGTGCCGAGTGTCTTGCGCCCCTCGGCCATCACGCCTTCAATGATGAGGCGTGCCCCCTCCACATCCGGCGCGCTTTGCTGGGACAGGGGCCCGGGCGACTGCACCAACAGCCGCTGATTGCGCGTGTGCTCGGCCAGATAGGACATGGCGTCCACCGCCACCTCGGGGGATTCGAAGTGCGGTACGCCGGCCTCGGAGAACAGGCGATGCGCCTCGCCGACACTCGCCTGCCCCATCCAGCTCGTGAGCACCGGCTTGCGGGTCTGCTTGCAAGCGGCGATGACCTGTTCCGCACTGGCGGTGGGATCGCCGCAATCGGCGACCGGCGCCAGCAGCGCCACCACACCGTCGACGTTCTCGTCCTTCAGGCAGGCGTCCAGCGCGGCGCGGTAGCGCGCTTCGGTGGCGTCACCGATGACATCCACCGGATTGTTGTGCGACCAGTGCCGCGGCAGGGCCTGCTCCAGGGCGGCGCGGGTGGCGTCGGTGAACTGCGCGAGCTTGAGACCGCGCTCCACCGCCCGGTCCGCCGCCAATACACCGGGGCCGCCGCCATTGGAGATGATGGCGATGCGGTCTCCGGCCAGCCGGCGCCCGGCGCCGAAGACCTGCGCCGCGGCGAACAACTGCCAAAGCCGTTCCACCTGCACGGCACCGCTGCGCTCCATCGCCGCCGAAAACACCTCCACGGAGCCCACCCAGGCGCCCGTGTGGGATAACGCCGCCCGCGAGCCCGCCGGATGACGGCCGCTTTTCACCACCACCACCGGCTTCAGCCGCGCCGCCGCCCGCAGACCGCTCATGAAGCGCCGGGCGTTGCGGATGCCTTCCACGTAGAGCAGGATGCTCTGGGTCTTGGGGTCCAGCGCCAGGTAGTCGAGCACGTCACCGAAATCCACGTCCGCCGCCGCCCCCAGGGAGACCACGGCCGAGTAGCCGAGCCGTCTCGGCCCGGCCCAGTCCAGCATGGCGCTGCACACCGCGCCGGACTGCGACACCAGCGCGATGCGGCCGTCCCGCGCCAGCGCCGGACCGAACAGGGCATTGAGCCCGTTGGACGGGCGCATGACCCCCAGGCAGTTCGGACCCAGTACGCGGATGCGGTTGCGCCGGGCGGCCTCCACCATGCGCTCCTGCAGCACCGAGCCGCGCGTGTCCTTCTCGGCGAAGCCCGCCGAGTGCACCACCGCCGCGCGCACGCCGAAGTTGCCGCATTGGTCCAGGATCTCAGGCACGCTCTCGGCGGGTGTTGCGATCAGGGCCAGGTCCACGTGCTTGTCGAGCGCCGCCAGATTCGGCCAGCAGGGATGGCCCTGGATCGTGTCGTACTTCGGATTGATGGCGTAGCAGTGCCCCTTGAAGCCCGCCGCCAGCAGGTTGCGGAACACCAGCGTCCCGAGCGCATCGTCGCGCTCGCTGGCGCCAAACACGGCCACCGCATCGGGTACGAACAACTGATCGACATCGGACAGCCGCATGGAGACTTGCCCTCCCGGGCGGTAAAGGGATTAAGCTTTGGTGACACAAAGTATCACCACGGGGCCGCCAGCATGAATCTCGCCTTCATCTCCCACGAAGACTGCCGCCTGCACCAGATGGGCGCCCACCACGTCGAGGTGCCCGAGCGCCTGCACGCCATCACGGACCGCCTGATCGCCGCCGGGCTGGAGATGCTGGTGTCACATTATGACGCCCCCAAGGCGACCCGCGAGCAACTGCTGCGGGTGCACGATGCGGGCTATGTGGAGACGGTGTTCGAGGCCGCACCGGACGCCGAGGACGTGTTGGTGTGGCTGGACGGCGACACGGCGATGAACAAGGGCACGCTCAATGCCGCCTTGCGGGCCGCGGGTGCCGCCGCGTACGGCGTCGACCTGGTCATGGGTGAGCGCCACCATGCCGCCTTTTGCGCCGTGCGCCCGCCGGGGCACCATGCCGAGCGCAAGGCGGCCATGGGCTTTTGCTTCTTCAACAACGTCGCCGTCGGCGCCGCCCATGCCATGGCCGAGCACGGCCTCGAGCGTATCGTCATCGTCGACTTCGACGTCCACCATGGCAACGGCACGGAAGACATCTTCGCCGGCGACGAGCGCGTGCTGTTCTGCTCCAGCTTCCAGCATCCGTTCTACCCCGGCACGGGCGCCGACAGTCNGGCNCCGAACGTGCTGAACCTGCCGCTGCCCGCACGCACCGACGGCGCCGCCTTTCGCAGCGCCGTGGAGCAGCAATGGCTGCCCCGGCTGGAGGCCTTCGCGCCGCAGCTGGTGATGGTCTCCGCGGGCTTCGACGGCCACATCGAAGACGACATGGCGCACTTCAATCTGCGCGAGCCGGACTACGCCTGGATGACCAAGCAATTGCATGACCTCGCCGAGCGCCACGCCGGCGGCCGCATCGTCTCCTGCCTGGAGGGCGGCTACAACCTCTCCGCCCTCGGGCGCAGCGTCGCCGTACATCTCGACGAGCTCATCGGCCACGGCTGACCCTGGCGCCGCGGCCCGGCTGGGTCCGCCGGATGGGTCCCTGCTGGCGGCCACCTGGTTGCCGCCGCGGGCAGCTCAGGCGTCGGCCAGGCGCTTTTCCAGACACCAACTGCGTGCGGGCTCGCCGCCCGCGCGCGCCGTCGCCGGTTCAACTCATAACACCAGGGCAGCGTGCATGTCATCCTCGTCCTCCAAGACCGCCCTCCTCTGGCTCCGCCGTGATCTGCGGCTCGCCGATAACCCGGCGCTGGCCCATGCCCTGGCGCGCTGCGAGCGGGTGGTGCCCGTCTACATCCACGCGCCGGACGAAGAGGCGCCCTGGCAGCCGGGCGGTGCCGCGCGCTGGTGGCAGCATCACAGCCTGACGGCCCTGGCCGGCGAGCTCGCGGCGCTGGGCTCCGCGCTGGTGGTGATGCGCGGCGAGTCGCTGCCCGCCCTGCGCCGGCTCATCGCCGCTACCGGGGCCAGCGAATGCCACTGGAACCGGCTCTACGAGCCGGCCACCGTCGCGCGCGACACGGCGGTCAAGCAGGCCCTGCGCGCCGACGGCGTCCATTGCGAGAGCCATAACGCGGCCATGCTCTTCGAGCCCTGGACGTTCAAGACCGGCGCCGGCGAGCCCTACCGCGTGTTCAGCCCCTACTGGCGGCGCTGCGTGCCCGCGCTTGCAGAAATACCGGCGCCCGACCCGCCACCCGCCGCACTGCCGCCGCTCCCGCCCGGCCTGGACAGCCTGCCCGTGGAGGCGCTGGGGCTGCTGCCGCGCATTCCCTGGGACCAGGGCCTCGCCGCCACCTGGCGCCCGGGCGGCGCCGGCGCCGCGGCGCGCCTGGATACCTTCCTGGAGGGCGCCATGCGAGGCTACACCGATGGCCGCGAGCGCCCCGCCGAGGCCGGCACCTCCGGACTCTCGCCGCACCTGCACTGGGGCGAGCTCGGGCCGCGGCAGGTCCTTGCGGCCGTGCGCGCGGCCGGCGGCGATGTCGCCGCCGACGGCGCCGGACACTTCGTGCGCGAGCTCGGCTGGCGTGAATTCAGTCTGCAGATGCTGTTTCACTTCCCGCAAACGCCGTCGGAGCCTCTGGACCCCAAATTCGCCCACTTCCCGTGGCGCGCCGACGACGGCGCCCTGCTCGGCGCCTGGCAGCGCGGGCGCACCGGCATCCCCATCGTCGATGCCGGCATGCGCCAGCTCTGGCAGACGGGCTGGATGCACAACCGGGTGCGGATGGTGGTCGCCTCGTTGCTCACGAAGAATCTGCGTCTGCCCTGGCAGGAAGGGGCGCGCTGGTTCTGGGATACCCTGGTGGATGCGGACCTCGCCAGCAACACCCAGGGCTGGCAGTGGGCCGCCGGCAGCGGCGCCGATGCCGCCCCCTACTTTCGTATTTTCAACCCGGTGCGCCAGGGCGAGCGCTTCGACCCCGACGGCGCCTATGTGCGCCGCTGGTGTCCAGAGCTCGCGGCGCTGCCGAACAAGTTGATCCATCAGCCGTGGGCCGCGAAGCCCGCCGCACTGGACGCCCTGGGTGTTCGCCTCGGCCGGGATTATCCGGCCCCGGTGGTGGATCTGAAAACCTCGCGGGCGGAGGCGCTGGCGGCCTTCGAGCAGATCAAGCAACGCCACTGACGGCGGCCGGCGTTGACGCCGCACATCGCTCAGCCGCCCGTCGCGGGTTACCCTATGCGCATGCAACGTGAGCCGGAGGGCCGTCCCGATGCCCCCGCCCCGCACGCCGGCGCCAGAGCGCACCCCGCGGGCCACCGCGGCCGAGTGTCCAGAACCCATGTGCCCCAGCGGCCACCGCGGACGCTGAACGCCCAACGTCGTCTCCGGCGTTCTATCCAGCCTCGTAACCGACAGAGCTGAACCCATGGCCCAGCAAGTCCTCAAGGTCCCGCCCACCAAGAACACGCTGCTGAAGCTGAAGAAGCAGGTCAAATTTCTTGAAGAGGGCCACGACCTGCTCGAGCGCAAGCGCGAGCTCTTGACCCGGCTGGTGTATGAGCGCATCGGCGAGTACCGCCGGTTGCGCGAGGAAAGCCGGCACGCGCTGGACGACGCCTATCGGTGCCTGGGTATCACGCATCTGCGCATGGGCAGCCGCGGACTGCATCAAGCGGCGCTGGGTGCCCCGCCGGCGCTTAGCGTGGAGATCCTGCCGCGCCGCTCGCTGGGCGTGGAATACCCGGCCGTCAACGCCGAGCGCCGCCCCATCGAGCCCGTGGGCCTGCTCGGCAGTGATGCGAGCTTCGACAACACCCGCGAGCGCCTCGCCGACGCCGCCGTGGTGCTGGCGCGCCTGGGGGAGGTGGAAATCGCTCTGCACCGGCTCATGGAGGAGCAGCGCAAGGCGCAAAAGCGGGTCAATGCCCTCAAGTACAACATCATTCCGTTGTATCGCCGCAGCATCCACTTCATCCAGTCCGCGCTCGAAGAGGAGGAGCGCAACACCTTGTTCCAGGTCAAGGTGCTGCGCGAGCGCCAGCAGCAGCCAGGCGCGGGCTGAGTCGCAGCCGCCGGCTTGACGCAGAGTCCGCGCGCCTCACTACGCAGGCTGGGGCGCCGTCTCGGTCAGCGCCCGTCAATAACCCACCCGGAGGATTCAGCCCATGGACTCAAGCGCCCTCAAAGGCATCGAGTTCCTCGTCATCATCGGCGCCGTCGCCTGGTTCTACGTCTCCCAGCAGCAGAAGCTGAAAAAGCTCAAAGCCGAGCGGGAAGCCAAGCGCCAGGCCGACGAAGCCGACGCGGCCGAAGTCGACACCAAAGAACAATCACGCGGCTGCACCCGAGCCGACGCCGACGGGTGACACACGAGCGGTCGACCACGGACCCACACGCCAACGGCGCGCCCGTGGACCTTGCCCGGGGCCAGGCAGGGCCAGCGCCCGCGCGCCCTAACGGCTTGTCTCAGCGGGTTCGCCGGCGGGCTTGGGTGCGGTTTGCTGACGCTTGCCGCCGAGCAGTGCGTTGACCTGCTCGCGGAGGGTCTGCACGACGAAGTAGGTGACCGGGATGAGCAGGATGCCGACCACGGTGGCGGCGAGCATACCGCCGAAGACGGCGGTGCCCAGCGCCACGCGGGAGCCGGCGCCGGCGCCACTGGCCACCACGAGCGGGACGATCCCCAGCAGGAAGGAGAGCGCGGTCATCATCACGGCGCGAAAGCGCAGACGCGCGGCCTTGAGTGCGGCCTCGACGATGGACAGCCCCTCGGTCTCGCGCTGCTCTTTGGCGAACTCCACGATCAGGATGGCGTTCTTGGCCGCGAGGCCGATGAGCATGATGAGCCCGATCTGGGTGTACAGATTGATGTCCAGGCCCGCCGCCCCGGTGGCCGCCAGCGCGCCGAAAACAGCCACTGGCACCGCCAGCAGCACCGCGAAGGGGATGGACCAGCTCTCGTACTGCGCCACCAGAAACAGGTACACGAAGATCAGTGCGAGCGCGAAGATGATGGGCGCCTGCCCCGCCGCCTGAATCTCCTGAAAGCTCATGCTGGTCCACTCGTAGCCATAGCCGGCGGGCAGGTCCGCCGCCGCCGCCTGCTCCATGCCGGCGATGGCCTGCCCGGAGCTGAAGCCGGCGGCGGCGTCGCCGGAAATCTCGGCGGAGCGGAACAGGTTGTACCGCGAGATGATCTGCGGTCCCGTGCGCGTCTCCACCTCGGCCAGCGTCGCCACCGGCACCATCTCGCCGCCGCGGCTTCGCACGAACAGTCGGAGTATGTCCGTGGGTTGGTTGCGGAATTCCCCTTCGGCCTGGGCCAAGACCCGCCAGGTGCGTCCAAACTTGTTGAAGTCGTTGATGTAACTGGCGCCGAGCTGGGCCTGAAGCGTGGTGAACAGCTCGCTCAAGGGCACCTGCAGCGTCTGCACCTTATCGCGGTTCACGTCCAGATACAGCATGGGCACGTCGGCGCGGAAGGTGCTGTATGCGGCGCCCACGGCGGGCCGCGTATTGGCGGCGACGACGAAGCCCCGCATCACCGCCGCGAAGTCCTGGATGTCGCCGCCGGTGTAGTCCTGCAGCACGAACGAGAAGCCGCCGGAGGCGCCGAGCCCGGGAATCGCCGGCGGCACGAAGGGGATGATGTTGGCATCCGCGGTGTCGGCGGCGATGGCGCGGGTCTGATGGACAATGGAGCGCAGGCGCAGCGCCGGCGCCTGGCGCTCGTCCCAGGGCGCGAGAATGGGGATCACCAACGCGCTGTTGGAGCCGAAGGCGCTGTTCAGCAGCGAAAATCCCGACACCGAAATGATGTTGGTCACGCCCGGGATCGCGAGCAGCTGCTGCTCCAGCCGCTCCAGCGCCGTCTCGGTGCGGGTGAGCGATGCCGCATCCGGCAGCTGCACTTCGATGAAGAAATAGCCTTGGTCTTCCTCAGGCAGGAAGCCCGACGGCAGGCTCGCGAACATCCAGGCCGTCGTGGCGATGAGACCGACATAGAGCAAGGCGATGAGCGCCGCTCGCCGCAGCGTCATCTGCACCGCGGCGGTATAGCCGCGGGTGAGCTTCCCGAAGCCGACGTTGAACCCGTTCAGCCACCTGAGCGGCTCCTGCCCGCGCTTCAGCAGCACCGAGCAGAGCGCCGGGCTCAGCGTCAGCGCATTGATGGAGCTGATGGTGACGGCGACGGAGATGGTCACCGCGAACTGCTTGTAGAGCTGCCCCGTGATACCGGGCATGAAGGTGACGGGGACGAACACCGCCAGCAGCACCAGGGTGGTGGCCACCACCGCACCGCCCACCTGATCCATGGCCTTGGCGGTGGCGGCTTTGGGCGCGAGCCCCTCCTCGTCCATCAGCCGCTGCACGTTCTCCACCACGATGATCGCGTCGTCCACGACGATGCCGATGGCCAGGATCAGCGCGAACAGCACAATGGTGTTCAGCGTGAAGCCAAAGACCGCCAGCAGCGCAAAGGTGCCGATCAGCGAGACCGGGATGGCGATGCCGGGGATCAGCGTCGAGCGCCAGTCGCCCAGGAACAGGAACACCACCAGCACCACCAGCGCCACCGCAATGTACAGCGTGGCGATCACCTCGCTGATGGACGCTTCGATGAAGTTCGTCGTGTCGTACAAAATCGCGTAGTCGAGATCGTCGGGGAAACGCTCGCCGAGCTCGTCGAGGGCGGCCTTGACGCCGTCGGCGGTGGCGAGCGCGTTGGCGTCCGGCGTCTGGTAGACGGCGAGCACCACCGACGGCTGACCGTCCAGCCGCCCGTTGGCGGAATAGCCCTGGGCGCCCAGCTCCACACGCGCCACATCCCGGATGCGGATTGCGGAGCCATCCGGCTGCATGCGGATGACGATGTTGGCGAACTCCTCCACCTCCGACAGCCGTCCCTTGGTGGTCACCGTGTACTGGAACTGCTGGTCCGTCGGCGCCGGCGGTGCGCCGATCTGACCCGCCGGCACCTGCACGTTCTGCTCGGCGACGGCGTGCTGGATGTCGCTGACGCTCACGCCGAGCGCCGTCATGCGGTCCGGCTTCAGCCAGAAGCGCATGCCGTAGTCCATCACGCCCATGATCTCGACTTTGCCGACGCCCTCCACGCGCCCGAGGGGGTCTTTGACGTTGATCGTCGCGTAATTGTTCAGAAACAGGGCATCCAACGTCTCGTTGGGCGAGAACAGGTTCACGATCAACAGCATGTTCGTCGACTGCTTCTCGGTCTTCACGCCCTGGCGCTGCACCTCCTGGGGCAGCTTGGGCATGGCCGTGGCCACGCGGTTTTGCACCTTCACCTGCGCCATGTCGGCGTCGGTGCCGATCTCGAAAGTCACCGTCAGGCTGTAGCGGCCGTCGTTGTCGGACTTGCTCGACATATAGAGCATGCCCTCGACGCCGTTGACCTCCTGCTCGATGGGCGCGGCGATGGTCTGCTCCACCACGTCCGCGCTGGCACCCGGATACTGGGTGCCCACGCTCACCGTCGGCGGTGTGATCTCCGGGAACTGGGCCACCGGCAGGCCCATCAGCGCCAGCAGCCCCGCCAACGTGATGACGATGGAGATGACGAAGGCAAACTTCGGCCGGGTGATGAAGAATTTGGACAGGGGCATCGGGCGGCTCTCCGGGCGGCGTGGCGCGGTGTGGCTGGTTGCAGCGAATGCCGACTACTCGGCCGCCGCCCCGCTTGCCCGCCCACCGTCCGATGGGTCGTCCCCAGATGCCGCGCCGGCGCTTGCAGCTGCTTCGCCCGGGGCTGCTGCCCCGTCCGCGGCGCCCTCGTCACGCGGGGTTTCGCCGGCACCGACGGCAGCGGCAGCCACTGTCTCGGCGTCGGCGGCGGCACTCACGCCGACCCCGTCGTGCTCCGATGTGTCCATGGGGTCCGACGGCGATGCCATGCGCTCGGGCTTCACCGTGAGGCCNGGACGCACCTTCTGGATGCCATAGAGCACCACNTGCTCGCCCGGCGCAAGGCCCGTCTCCACCACCACATTCGGCCCGAAGCGTTGGCCGGTGCGGATGCGCCGGGTCTCGATCACGTTCGCGTCGTTCACCGCCAGCACATAACTGCCACCCTGATCCGTCAGCATGGCGGCCTGGGGGATCATGACGGCATCCACCGCATCCCGGCGCTCGATGACCACGGTGACGAACTGTCCCGGCAGCAGGATACGATCCGGGTTCGGGAACTCGGCGCGGATGGTCACCGTGCCCGTCGCCTCGTCCACCTTATTGTCGATGAAATCGAAGCGGCCCGGATGCTCGTACAGCTGACCATCGGACAGCCGCAGCAAGGGCACGTAGACCGCCGCCTGCGGCGCGCCCTCGTCGCGCTGCTGCGCCTGCGCCGTGCGCAGGATGTCCAGATACCAGGTCTCCGCCAGCGCGAAGCTCACCCGAATCGGGTCCATGCGGTTGATGGTGGCGAGCACTCCGGACTCCGGACCGATGAGGTTGCCGACATCGAAGGCCGCCAGGTCGATGCGCCCGGCGATGGGGGCTGTGATCTCGGTGTAGTCGACGTTGAGGCGCGCCTTCTCGATGTCGGCCTTGGCGGTTTCCACCGCCGCCTCCTGCACCAGCACTTCAGCCTGGATCTTGTCCACCTCCTGCTGGCTGACGTTATTGTTCTTGCGCAGCTCGCGATAGCGGGCCAGATCCACCCGGGCGCGGTTCAGCGACGCCTCGGCGGCGCTCAACGCCGCCTCCATTTGCGCCAGCGTGGCCCGGTACTGGTCCGGCTCGATGCGCAACAGCACCTGCCCCCGCGTCACGTCTGCGCCCTCGGTGAAGCTGCGCGCTTGCAAAAAGCCCGTCACACGGGCGCGCAGCTGCACCGATGCCACCGCCTGCGTCTTGCCGACGAACTCGAAGAACGGATTGACCTTCTCTTCGCCCACCTCGATCACGCCCACCGTCGGTGGTTCCGCGGCCTGCTGAGCCGGCTCGCCGGCGCCACAGCCTGCGAGCGACAGGAGGGCAGCGATCATGGCGCTGCCGCACCCCAGGCACACGCGATGCCGCCGGTGTCGGTCGGCCTCGGCGCCAACTAAGCGGGCGGCGATGAGCGACATGGCGTGAATCCCTCGGGTTCGGTGGTGGCGCCGCGTCGCGGGCGCTTGATCCAGGCGGGTGGCGGGGCGCGCTGACACCGGTGAAGACGGGCCCCACGCCGGTGAAGCATACCACCGTCCAGCCGCCGGCCAGCGCACTCAACCGACCGCCTGACCCGGGCGATGACGACGCGCAGTACACTGCGCCCAGACCGGCCATGCCCACGTATCCCCCGAGCGCTCCATGACCCGACGTGCGCAGCACCTGATGATCATCTTCATCGGCATCTTCGCCGGTCTCGTCCTGTGGCTCACTCCCCCGCCGCTGGACACGCCGGCACCGCCGGTGCCCCGCCTGGCGCAGCCGGACACCCGGGAGGCTCGCGAGCGCTCACCGCTGGACCTGCTGAACTGGGGCCGCGACCCGGCGCCGCTCTTTTTGGTGGACGTGCCCGAGGACGCGCTGCCGAACGGCCTGGCGCTGAGCATGGTTCCGTTCTTCGTGGACTGGGAGCGCAGCGTGCCGGATGGGCCGTTTGCGCAGGTGCGGGTGCGCAACGTCTCGGTCGGCGGCAACCCCACCGCCGGCGAGAATCTTCTCGGGACCGTGGAAATACCGCTGCGCGGCGTGACGGACGTGCAGTGGTGCCTGACGCCCGATCGCAATGCCCGAGGCAAGGACACGGCCATGGGGCACGCGCAGCTGCGCTTTGTTTTCGCCAAGGACGCGCGACCCGTCGTGCTCGGCCGCGACGGCCGCCCCCAGCGCCTGCTGCGAGCGCTGGACGATCTGGTGCTGAGCTGGGAGGCCTGGCGGCCGCCGCGCACCCGTTACGATCCGGTCGCCGGCATGAATCCCGACACCTACGCCCTCACCGCCCGCGCCTACAGCGGGCGCACCCGATGGCTGGGCGACGCCCTGCGCGGCAATCCCTGGCGCTGCTACCCACTCAAGCTGCCAGACACCGGCGACGCCGAGGCGACGCTGCTCATGACCGGACTCCTGATGGGCGATGCCCTCGCACGCCGGACCGTCGCAGCCATGATCGACGACGGCGACCTCGAGCTGCCGCATGCCGACGCCCTGACGGACTTCTCGCCCGCCGATCAGGCGGCCATCGCCGCCGCCCTGTCCTTGTCGGCGTTACCGGATGATCCGCTGACCCATCTGATGGGCAAAGCCGACCTCTCCTACCAATTGCTGGAGCGCTCCTGCATCACCTACTCCCTCGGCGTCGTACAGTTCGCTCTGTTGCGGCTGCACGCGGCGCACGACCTGGGACCGGCGCCCAGGCTCGGCATCGTTCCACGCGATCTGCCGCCGTGGATCGAGGACCTCTCCAGCGCGGATACCGGCAAGCTGCTCAGCTACCTTCCCGGCGCCTTGTTGTTCGTGGCCCGCAACGCTCAGGTGATTCCCGGCAACGCCCATCGTATCCTCGACGAGGCCGATTTGCTCTACCAGCAGGACGGCGTCCCCCTGATGTACGAGTATTTCTTCCGCGACCGTACCCCCTACGGCGATCTCCGCGACAACCTGATGTAGCCGCGACCCTCGCCGGCCAGACAGACCCGGCCGGCGGCCGGCGTCTCGGCCGCGGACCGCCCTCACCGCCGCAGCGACAGACAGCCTGCGCCGCCGCCGCAACATTGGCGCTGCCTGCTGTCGTCTCAAACGCTTTTCTCCGCGCTAATGCTCGGTTTTTGCGAATCAATAAACGCTCGTTAATGGCATTGACCAGGCATTGACAATGCTTTCGCGCTGATTCCAAAAACTATTTGCGCTTCGCTCCATGAATCCTTATCTTCGGCCACGAGTGCCAGGCGATCTGCACCGCAATGGCCATCGCGCCCACCGGTGCACCGCGGCCTGCATGTATCCATTCGCCCAGGCGTTGAGGAGGCCATGGCCTCGTGGCCTGATTCCAATGATCTTGACTTCAGAGGAGTGACAACGTGGACGCGCTGTTGGATTTTTTGATGCGCTTCGCCTCGCAATTGCAGTCGCCGACACTCGGGTTCCTGCTCGGCGGCATGATCATCGCCGCACTCGGCAGCCGGCTCGAGATTCCCGATGCCATCTACAAGTTCATCGTCTTCATGCTGCTCATGAAGGTCGGTCTCAAAGGCGGCATGAAGATCCGCGAGGCCGAGCTGGGTGAAATGCTGCTGCCGATGATCTTCGCGGTGGCCATGGGCGTGCTCATCGTCGTGATCGGGCGTTATACCCTGGCCATGCTGCCCAATATCAAAAAAGAGGATGGTATCGCCACCGCCGGTCTGTTCGGGGCCGTCAGCGGCTCGACGTTAGCGGCGGCGTTGGCGGTGCTGGAATCGGAGAACATCCCCTACGAAGCCTGGTCCGTCGCCCTTTATCCGTTCATGGATATCCCGGCTTTGGTGACCGCTATCGTGCTCGCCAGCATCTATGTGAACAAGCAACGGGGCGGGCGCGGTGAATCCGTGAGAATCTGGCCCATCGTCAAAGAGAGTCTGCAGGGCTCAGCCTTATCGGCACTGCTGCTCGGCATTGCCCTCGGCCTGATCACCAACCCAGCACCGGTCTACGACAGCTTCTTCGAGCCCCTCTTCCGCGGCCTGCTGTCGGTGCTGATGCTGGTGATGGGGATGGAAGCCTGGGCGCGCGTGAACGAGCTGCGCCGGGTGGCACATTGGTACGCGGTGTATGCCGTCGTCGCGCCGCTCACCCATGGCCTCATCGCCTTCGGACTCGGCTGGATTGCGCATGTCACCACCGGCTTCAGCCCCGGCGGCGTCGTGGTGCTGGCCGTCATCGCCGGCTCCAGCTCCGACATCTCCGGTCCGCCGACACTGCGTGCCGGCATTCCCACCGCCAACCCGTCCGCCTATGTGGGCGCCTCCACCGCGGTGGGCACACCGGTGGCCATCGCCCTGGGTATCCCGCTCTACATCGGTCTGGCGCAGGCTCTGATGGGCGGTTGATGTTCCGCGCATGAGCGACTGCGGCCCGGGTTCATCGGCGCCGTATACGATCACGACCCGCCAGCCCATGTCCGCTCCCCGCGGGCATGGGCGCGTTTTCTCTGGCGCGCTGACCACTGCCCGCGGCGAGCCACACAAAAAGCCGGGCGCTTGGCCCGGCTCACACCGTCTTGTGATGCGGCGGGGGCTCAGAACTTGTGCGCCCGGAGCACCTCGGCTTCATGAATGTAGGTGATACCGGAATAGTTATCGAAGAACTGTTTCGCCACCGTATCCGAGATCTGCAGCGCGACATCGCGGCTCGCCGTCAGAACCTCGATCTTGACATTGGAGAAGGTATCGGACACCGCCGGCTGTCCCGATGAGCGGATATTCCGGCTACCTTTACCACCCGCCGCCACCACCGTGTAGCCAGTGGCACCGGCGGCGTCGATGATCTTGGCGATCTCTTTCAGCAGTAACTTCTCTGTGACGATCACGAGCTTGCTGGCCTGCTGGGTCATTGCGATTGCCTCTTGCTGAATTTACCCTGCGCCCGTCGAATGAGAGACATGCGCCGTCAAGTGCAAGCTAGCCTCGCACCCGTCCGGCGTCAAGCGCAGCATATTCGACATTCATGACTGAGACGTCGATATTCATGACACGTGGTGAAGGCGCCAATGCCATGCGGCGCAGGCGACCCTCACCCGGCATCGGCGTGCTCCGTCATCGGGCGAATCAACGAGCCCTCGTAGGGTACCGGCGCCGCATAGCCCAGGAGGTTGAGCACCGTGGCCGCAACATTGGCCAGTCCGGGCCGGGCCAGGTCTCGGCGCACGGCGTAGCCGGGCGTTTGGCGCTGGTCGACGATGAGGAAGGGCACCAGATTCAGCGTATGACTGGTCTTGGCAATCAGGTTGCCGTCGGCGTCGCGCTTGAACGCCGCGGTCTTGGCACTCCACTGCAGCATCTCCTCGGCATTGCCGTGGTCGGCGGTAATCACCAGCACACCTGCACGATTGTGCACGGCATGATGGATGCGGGTGAGGGCCGCGTCCACCGCCTCCACGGCCTTGACGGCGGCCGGCAGATTGCCCGTGTGACCCACCATGTCACCGTTGGCAAAATTGACCACGATGAGTCGGTAGCGCCCGGCGTCGATCGCAGCGATCACGTCGTCCGCCACGTCGGCGGCCTTCATTTCCGGGTGCTCGGCGGGGTCCAGGCCACCGGAGCTGACCTCATGCACCGTGGCGTGGGCGAACGGCTTGGCGCGCATTCCGAACAGGTAGTAGCTCACATGGCCGAATTTCGAGCTCTCGGCGACATGGTAGCTGGGGACGCCGGCGCCGCTCAGCAGTTCGATCATGGTGTTGTTGATGGTGGGCGGCACCAACAGGCAATGGCGCGGCAGCTTGAGATCGCCGTCATACTGGAGCATGCCCACGAAGAGCACGTCCGGTCTGCGGCCACGCTCGAAGAAGTCGAAGCGCTCCTGCTCGAATGCCGCCGACAACTCGATGGCACGGTCACCACGGAAGTTGAACAGCACCACGGCGTCCCCGTCGGCCATGGCGCCGACGGGCTCTGCGTCGGCATCCACCACCACGAAGGGTGGAATTTGCTGGTCGGAAGTCACCCGCTGCGCATAAGCCCGTTCCACCGCCTCACGGGCACTCGAAACCCCGGGACCCACGCCCAGCACATGCGCCTTCCAGCCCGCCTCGACGACACTCGGGTGCTCCCAATAGCGATCCATGGTGGTGCGCATGCGCCCGCCGCCGGAGGCGATCCGGTAGTCGCGGTCGGCCCCACGGGACATTTCCGCGAGCAGTGTCTCCAGCTTATCGAGATAGCGCAGCGCCGAATGCGGCTCGACATCGCGGCCGTCCAGCAATGGATGCACACGCACGCGGGCGATGCCGGCGGCATCGGCCTGCCGCAGCAGGGCGAACAGATGGTCGATGTGGGAGTGGACGTTACCGTCCGACAGGAGTCCGATCAGATGCAGGGTGCCCGCCTGCGGTCCCGTGCACTTGGCGATCACCTGCTGCCAGGTCTCACCGCTGAACAGCGAGCCGTCCTGGATGGCCCGTTGCACCAGCGAGGCGCCCTGGGGCAGCACCCGACCGGCCCCCAAAATGGTATGGCCCACCTCGGAGTTGCCCATGTCCTTGTCGGTCGGCAAGCCGACGGCGGTGCCGTGGGCGGCCAGTTGCAGGGAGCTATGCTCCCGCCACAACCGCCGCAGCGTGGGAATATGGGCCTGAGCGACGGCGTTGCCGTCGTTGGGCGGGGCCAGACCGATGCCGTCCATCACGACGAGCACGACGGGGCCGGTGGGTGGCGTGTAACCCTGGTGCCAAGGTTCGAGTGTGGTCATACCGGTGTGTCTCCATAAGCGAGGCAGGACAATCACCGGAAATTCTATCGCTCATCGGTGGGGCGCACCGCCGCTGATGACCGTGGCATGTGATTCGGACCCATCGCGATGGACACGGAATCAGCACTTTTAACACGAAAAGGAGTCTTCAAAGCGAGCGCGCCTGCGGGCTGGCTCTGAGCCGGAATCGGCCGCGGCTGAAAGCGCNCCTCGGTGACGCGTCACCAGGGACGGTAGGTGAGACCGGGGATACTGCGCTCGTCGAAGGTGGGCGGCAGGCTCAGCACCAGTTCTTCGAGCTCGGCGCGGGTGACATAGCGACCGAAGGAGGCCTTGGCGGCGTCGATGGGGACTTCGACGTAATAGCGCTCTTGGTCGGGCTCGGGCAGCACCTGGAGGGTGGTGTCCTCGGCATCGAGGATGCCCAGGTAGTCGTCCTCGGACTGCAGGCGATCGAGCATTTGCTCGCAAATGGTCTTGGGTGTCATCGCCACGGCACTGGTCGAAGACACGCACTCGCCCGAGCGATTGATCAGATAGAAGACGCGGAACTGCATGGCATGGGCTCACCGCCATTCATCGCGGAAGCGCCCGAAGATGAGGCTCGGGCCCGAGCGCGGTTAAGATCTCCGACTCAAGCCTACAAGTATAGCATCCTCACAGCCTTGGCGGGAAGCGCTACGACCGTCACGACGAGGCGGGCCGCCAATATCCGCAAAGGCCCGCAACGCCACCGTTCCGCCGCCGCCGTGCATCGGGTAATCTGCGCCGGTGTTTTTGCATGCGCGCACGCGTCTGCCGCGCGCCTGGGTTGTCTTACCGGGAGTTTCTCATGGCCCTCATGAAGCTGAAGCTGCACTGGCAGATTCTCATCGCCCTCGGGCTCGCCATCGTCGTGGGCTTGATGGTCGGTGCCGACGGCATGCTGCTGGGCCTCGACCTCGCCAGCGCCCTGACATTCGTCGGCCAGCTGTTCCTCAATGCGCTGAAAATGCTGATCGTGCCCTTGATCGTCTCGTCGATCATCATCGGTGTCGCCGGCATCGGCGATTCCGAGGACCTCGGGCGCCTCGGCGGCAAGACCCTCGGCTACTACGCCATGACCAGTACGCTGGCCATCCTCGTGGGTCTCATGGTCGTGAATCTGGTGCAGCCCGGCGTCGTCGAGGGGTCACCCGAGGAGGTCTTTGGCCTGAGCAGCGATGGCGCCGCACTGCAAGAGCAGCTCGGCGACAAGGGTGCCGATGACATCGTCGCCATCTTTTTGCGCATGATCCCGACCAATGTCGTGGCGGCGGCGAGCCAGGGGCAGATGCTCGGGCTCATCTTCTTCAGCCTGCTCTACGGCTTCTTCCTGACCCGCATCCCCAACCAGTACGCCGAGGCCCAGTACAACTTCTGGAACGGCATGTTCGAGATCATGATGCGCATCACCGACCTGGTGATGCGATTCGCCCCCATCGGCGTCTTTGCGCTGGTGGCGGCAACCGTCGCCGAAACGGGGCTGGCGGCCTTCGTGCCGCTGGTGGCCTTTTTCTTCAGCGTGGTCGCGGCCCTCGCCATCCACTTTTTCATCACCCTGCCGCTGCTGCTGCGCTTTCTCGGTGGCGTGCAGCCCATCCGACACTACCGCGCCGTCAGCCCGGCCCTGCTCACCGCCTTCTCGACGGCCTCGTCGTCGGCGACGCTGCCGGTGACCATGGACTGTGTCGAGAAGAACGCCGGCGTCTCCAACAAGACCACCAGCTTCGTGCTGCCGCTGGGGGCTACGATCAACATGGACGGCACGGCGCTGTACGAGTGCGTGGCCGTCATGTTCATCGCCCAGGCCTACGGCATCGAGCTCTCCCTGGCGACCCAGTTCATCGTGGTCCTGCTGGCGCTGCTCACCTCCATCGGCGTCGCCGGCATCCCGGCGGCGAGCCTGGTGGCCATCTCCATCATCCTCACGGCCGTGGGGCTGCCGCTGGAGGGCGTCGGACTGATCCTGGCGGTGGACCGCATCCTCGACATGATGCGCACGGCGGTCAATGTCACCAGCGACTCCGCGGGTGCGGTCATCATCGCCAAGTCCGAGGGCGAAACCGGCATTTTGGAGGACGGACCGCCGCAGCCGGAGTGGGCGCAGACGCCAACCCAGTAGCTGGACCAGCCCCCGGCCCAGCACCCGTATCGGCGCCGGGGGCGCTCGATCTCAGGGCTGCGGCTCCAGGCCGCGCGCCAGATCGGCCTGGATATCCGCCACGCATTCCAGGCCCACGGCGAGGCGGATCAGCCCCTCGCCGATGCCGGCGCTGGCCCGGGCCTCGGCGCTCAGGCGGCCATGGGTGGTGGTGGCGGGATGGGTGATGGTGGTCTTGGTGTCACCCAGATTGGCCGTGATGGAGCACAGGCGCGTGGCGTCGATGACCCGCCAGGCGGCGGCCCGCCCGCCGCGCACTTCGAAGGCGACGATGCCGCCGCCGCTGTGCTGCTGCCGGCCCGGGCCCACCAGGTGATGCTGCGGATGCGACGCGAGCCCGGGATAGTGCACACGCTGCACCGACGGATGCCCATCCAGCCACTGCGCCAGCGCCAACGCCGCCTGCGCATGGGCGTGCATGCGCAGCTCGAGGGTTTCCAGCCCCTTGAGGAAGACCCAGGCGTTGAAGGGGCTCATGGACGGCCCCGCCGTGCGCACGACACCGAAGATGTCTGCGCCGACGCGCTCGGCATCCCCCACCACCGCGCCGCCGACACAGCGCCCCTGCCCGTCCAGATACTTGGTGGCGGAGTGGATGACCAGGTCCGCGCCAAGGTCCAGCGGCCGCTGCAGCACCGGCGTACTGAAGCAATTGTCCACCACCAGCGCACAGCCATGGGCATGCGCCAAGTCCGCCAGCGGGGCGATCTCGGCCATCTCGGTGAGCGGGTTGGACGGCGTCTCCAGGAACAGGAGCCGGGTCTTGGGTCGGATGGCCGCCGCCCAGGCATCCCGATCCGTCAGGTTTACATAGCTGGTGTCAACGCCGAAGCGGGCCAGATACTTATCGAACAGCATGGTGGTGCTGCCGAACAGGCTGCGGGATGCCACCAAGTGGTCCCCGGCCTGCAGCAGCCCCATGCAGGTGGCCAGGATGGCCGACATGCCCGAGGCCGTTGCGACACAGGCGGCGCCCCCCTCCAGCGCCGCCAGGCGCTGCTCGAAGGCGCGCACCGTGGGGTTGGTGAAGCGGGAGTAGATGTTGCCGGGCGCCTCGCCCGCGAAGCGCGCGGCTGCTTCAGCGGCGCTCGCGAAGACGTAGCTCGA
>PR_CR_10_Liq_1_inCRDRAFT_1000235_pt1 | contig 34792 bp, 32 predicted proteins | sample PRCRCaboRojoPR_3_FD_10241 | JGI IMG/M metagenome (IMG submission 10241)
CGACGCCGCGGACGGTGTCGTGGACGGCGAGATCGACCTCGCCCATGTCGGCAGCGGCGCCGGCGGCCTTGAAATCCTTGGCGCCTCCTATGCCCGCGACAGTTCGGACGGCCTGCTGCTCTCGACCGCCGAGGTCGGGGCTGGAACAGTCTATTCGGTATCCGGTGCAGACATTGCCGCGCTCGACGCCGCCGACGGCGCGACGGATGGCACCCTCGACCTTGCCGCCCTCACCGGCCCCGAGGCCTATGTCTTCGAGGGCGTGGACACCGGTGACCACACCGGCCGGATCCTTGCCGGGCTGGACGATATCGACGGCGACGGAGCCTCCGAGGTTCTGATTTCCGCCGCCCTTTCCGATGCCGGGGGCACCGAAAGCGGCGCGGTCTGGCTGCTGAACTCGGATGATTTCGACACGCTCGACGCCGGCAGCAGCGGCGGTGCGGACGGCACGATCGGTCTGGCCGATATCGGCGACGAACTGGCCGCCGGCGCCGGATACCTGTTTGTCGGCGGGGCGGCCGGGGATCGCCTCACCGCGCGGGAGACCGGGCTGCTGGAGGATATCGACGGCGACGGCGCCCGCGACCTTCTGCTGACCTCCTACTGGGCGGACCCGAACGGCAGCAACGCCGGCGCGGTCTACCTCGTCTCGCTCGATGACCTTGCCGACCTCGATGCGCGGGACGGAACCGACGGGCGGATCGACATGGGCGAGGTCGGCGCCGCGCAGGCCGGCGGCGGGCGGTTGGGCTACGTGTTCGAGGGTGCGAGCGCGGGCGACAAGGCCGGTGTCGCCGTCACGACGGTTTCCGATATCGACGGCGACGGGCGTGACGAGATCGCGATCTCGGCGCCCTTCGCCGACCGCGACGGCACCCTTCCGGTCGAGACGGCCGGCAACGGGATCGTCTATCTCGTGAACTCCTCGAGCCTTGACGCGCTCGACGCCATGGACGGCGCGGACGGCCGGATCGACCTCGGCAACGTCACCGCGACAGATGGCGACGGTCAGCCCTTCGGCTATCGCCTTGTCGGACCCGACGAAAACCCGGAAATCGAAATGGCCGGGGTGACTCTTGCCGCCGCCGGCGACATTGACGGCGATGGCGCCGAGGACCTGGTGATCGGCGCGCTGCGCGGCGGGACCGATGCCCAAGGCAAGACCTACATCGTGTCGATGGCCGACCTTGCCGAACTCGACGGGTTCGGCGGCGCGGCTCAGGACGGCACGATCGATCTGGAGGATATCGGGGCCACGGGCGGCGACGGCGCGCCGCTGGGCTACTCGGTTCTTGGCGCCTCGCCCGGCGATTTCGCCTCCGGCAGCCTGTCGGTCATCCCCGGACACGACGGAAGCGGGCAATCGGACCTGCTGATCGGGGCGCGGCTGGCCGATGACGGCGGCGCGGACGCGGGCGAAGCCTATCTGTTGCGCGGCGAACAACTGGACGCGATGGACGCGGCCGACGGCAGCCTTGACGGGCAGATCAGCCTTGCCAACGCCCCGGTCTGCTTCGTGCGCGGCACCCTGATCCTCACCGACCGGGGCGAGGTGGCGGTGCAGGATATCCGCCCCGGCGACCGTGTGATCACGCTGGATGAGGGGCCGCAGCCGGTGGTCTGGACCGGCATGACACGGCGCCGCGCCGCGGGGTCCGTGGCTCCGGTCCGCATCGCGGCCGGCGCGCTGGGCAACGCCCGCGACCTCTGGGTCTCGCCGCAGCACCGGATGCTGGTGCGCGGCCCGGACGGGGCCGAGGGGTTCCGCCCCGCGATCCACCTGGTCGACGGCCGGACGATCCGGCAGGTCGCGGGCGGCACGGTCACCTATTTCCACCTGATGTGTGCCCGCCACCAGGTGATCCTGGCCGAGGGCACCCCGGCCGAAAGCTTCTTTCCCGGCCCCGAGGCCTGGAAGAGCCTGCCGCCCGCGGCGCGCGCCGAGCTGCTGGGCCTCTTCCCCGGCCTCGCCCCCGCCGCCGCGACCAGGCCAAGCGGACGCCCCGGCCCGCCCCCCGTGCCCGGCTTCGGCCCGCTGGCCCGGCCGGTGTTGCCGCGGCCCGCCTCCGCGCGGCCGATGGCGCGCGCCGTCTCGACCGTTCCGGCCTGAGCCGGCTGCTCCGGCCATGCTGGTGGCGGTCCCATCCATCCCCCGGCGCTGCGGCGGGTCGGCGTCGCGGTGGTCTGCGCGGGGCGGCTGCTGATCCCCTTCGCCCCGGTGCCGTTTCCGGCCTTCGGGATCGGGCAGATGGCGCACCTGCTCGGGCCCGGTCTGACGGGCCGCGAAGGCGCCGCAACGCGGATCGGCTTCGCTGCGCTGGCATGGGTGATGGGAAAGATCGCCTTCCGGTTGACACACCCTACCCTTTTTTGGGTGAGAAATCGCCGCAACTGCCCGATATGGCGCAAAAACCCGCGCCGCACGTTGACCAGTCCCGGCGATTCGCGTAGGGAAACGGTGTCGACGGCAGCACCAAGGGCCCTAGGCTTCTTCAACGTGCGCCACACCGATCTTGCGGCAAACGGAAACCGGCCGCACCAGACGGATACACATGACCAAATTCACCGACCTCGATCTCGACCCGAAAGTCCTGAAAGCCATTGCCGAAGCCGGCTATGAGGAACCCACGCCGATCCAGGCGCAGGCGATCCCACATGCGCTGCAGGGCCGCGACGTCCTCGGCATCGCGCAGACCGGCACGGGCAAGACCGCCAGTTTCGTGCTGCCGATGATCACCCTGCTCGGCAAGGGCCGGGCCCGCGCGCGGATGCCGCGCAGCCTCGTGCTGGCGCCGACGCGGGAGCTTGCCGCGCAGGTGGCCGAGAACTTCGACACCTACGCCAGGCACACAAAGCTGACCAAGGCGCTCTTGATCGGGGGGGTCTCGTTCAAGGAACAGGACAAGCTGATCGACCGGGGCGTCGACGTGCTGATCGCGACGCCCGGCCGCCTGCTCGACCATTTCGAACGCGGCAAGCTGATGCTGAACGGCGTCCAGATCATGGTCGTGGACGAGGCCGACCGGATGCTCGACATGGGGTTCATCCCCGATATCGAGCGGATCTTCAAACTGACTCCCTTCACGCGGCAGACGCTCTTCTTCTCGGCCACCATGGCCAAGGAGATCGAGCGCATCACCAACGAGTTCCTCACCGCCCCTGCGCGGGTCGAGGTGGCGCGCCAGGCCACGACGGCCGAAACCATCGACCAGCACGTGATCGAGTACAGCCCCAGCCGCCGCGACCGCGCGGCCAAGGAAAAGCGCGAAGTGCTGCGCGCGCTGATCGACCAGGAAGGCGAGAAGCTGACGAACGGCATCGTCTTCTGCAACCGCAAGAGCGAGGTCGATATCCTTTCCAAGTCGCTGAAAAAGCACGGCTACGATGCCGCGCCGATCCACGGGGACCTCGACCAGTCGCTGCGCACGAAGACGCTGGACGGGTTCCGCGACGGCGAGATCAAGCTGCTGATCGCCTCCGACGTGGCCGCGCGCGGGCTCGACGTGCCCTCGGTCAGCCACGTGTTCAACTTCGACGTTCCGAGCCATTCGGAAGACTACGTCCACCGGATCGGCCGCACGGGCCGCGCAGGGCGCGAGGGGCGCGCCCTGACCATCGCGATGCCGGCCGACGAGAAGTATCTCAAGGCGATCGAGGATCTCCTGCAGCGGGAAATCCCGCGCATGGAAAGCCCCTACAATCCTGCGCCGACCCGGTCGCGCAGCAAGAAGGCAACGGACGCGGACACGGCGCCCGCGCCCGATGCCGCCGAGGACCCCGGGAAGCCGCCGGCGCGCCGATCGCGCCGGTCTGCCGCCAAGACCGCGGCACCCGCCAAGGCGGAACCCGCCCCGCCGGCCGCCGAAGACGCGGCGCCGAAGGCCGAGGCGCAGCCCAAGCCCGAGGAAAAGACGAAGCCTGCCGCCAGGTCGCGCGGGCGCGGCAAGAAGGGCGGCGAGGACAAGCGGCGCCAAGACGAGGTCGTCGGCATGGGCGACCACCTGCCGAGCTTCATCGCCATGAGCTTCGAGGAACGCATGGCGGGCTGACGGCCCGCCCTGCCCGGCTGGCTGGCCCGGGGTCTCGCCCGGACCGGCCCGCCGGTCGCCGCTACTGGGCGACCAGCCGGCTGATCAGCACCGTGACCTCGGGTTTCTTGCCCAGAACCTCGTTCACCGCCATCCGGGCGGCGCGGTGGACCAGCTTCTCCAGTTTGTCGTCATCCATCACCGTCCGCGTGTCGGCCCGGGCCAGCACGTCGCCCACGGCATCCTCGACCGCCTCGACCAGCGGGGCGCCGCTGGCGCCGGTCTCGGGCAGGCCCATCAGCTCCACCCAGGCATCTTCCAGAACCTCGTCGTCCTCGTCCACGATCACGCCGACCGTGACATGCCCGTTGAGCGCCATGCGGATACGGTCGCGGACGATGCCGTCCATCGCCCCGATCAGGACGTTGCCGTCGAGATAGGTGCGCCCGGCCTCGATGTTGTCGATGACCCTGGGGCGGTCGCCGGTGAGATCCAGCATGGTGCCGTTCACCGCGATCGCGGCGGCGATGCCGCGGGACTCGGCCAGGCGGACATGCTCGCGCAGGTGGCGATGCTCGCCATGCATCGGGATGACCATCCGGGGCTTCACCAGGTCGTGCATCGCCTCCAGGTCCGGGCCGTTGGCATGACCCGAGACGTGGTAGCGGTCGTCATCCTCGACCACGTCGACATCCATCTCGGAGAAGGCGTTGACGATGCGGCCGACGCCGACCTCGTTGCCCGGGATGGTCTTGGAGGAGAACAGGAACATGTCGCCGGCCTTCATCTGCAGACCCATGTAGCGGCCATTGGCCAGCTGCGCCGAGGCCGCGCGACGCTCGCCCTGGCTGCCGGTGACGATCAGCATCAGGTTCTCGCGCGGCAGGTCCTGCGCGTCCTCGGGCGAGATCGTCGGCGGAAAGCCCTTCAGCACGCCGGTTTCCTCGGCGGTGGACACCATGCGGCGCATGGCCCGGCCCAGCAGCACCACCGAGCGGCCGGCGGATCGCCCGGCCTCGGCCAGGGTCTTCACCCGCGCCACGTTGGACGCGAAGGTCGTGACCACGACCATGCCCGGCGCATCGGCGACGAGGTCGCGGAGGCTTTCGGTCAGCGTCTCTTCGGACCGGCCGGCATGGGTGTTGAAGACATTGGTGGAGTCGCAGATCAAGGCCTGGACCCCGCCTTTCGCCGCCTCTTGCCAGAGCGCGGGATCCCAGGGCTCGCCCACGCGCGGCGTCGGGTCGAGCTTGAAGTCGCCGGTATGGATCAGCTTGCCCTTCGGTGTCTCGATCACCAGCGCCGAGGTCTCGGGGATCGAGTGCGACACCGGCAGGAAGCTAACGCTGAAGGGACCCGCCTCGACCGTCTCGGGGAAGGGCTTGACGATCCGGACATCGTCGGGGTTCCGGCCGCGTTCCTCCATCTTCATCTGCGCCAGCGTGCCGGTGAAGCGACGCGCATAGACCGGCGCGCGCAGCCGGTCCCACAAGAGCCCGATGGCGCCAACATGATCCTCATGCGCGTGGGTGATGAAGATCGCGTCCAGGCGGTCGCGGCGCGCCGCGATCCAGTCGATATCCGGCATGATCAGGTCGACGCCGGGCGAGGTTTCCATGTTCGGAAAGGTGACGCCGGTATCGACGATGATGAACCGTTCCTTTCCCTTCGGCCCATAGCCGTAGAGATACATGTTCATGCCGATTTCCCCGGCGCCGCCGAGGGGGAGGTAGATCACTCTGTCACTGCTCATGCGTTGCCGTGTTCCTTGTTGAAAGCGTGGATGACCGTCAGGCCATGCATCGTCAGGTCGTCCTCGATCGCGTCGAAGAGCACGTCGCCCTGCGCGAAAAGAGAGGCCAGCCCACCGGTCCCGATGATCCGCATCGGGGTCTCGTATTCGGCGCGGATGCGGTCACAGACCCCGCGCACCAATCCAACATAGCCCCAGAAGACGCCGGACTGCATGCAGGCCACCGTGTTGGTGCCGATCACCGCCTGCGGCTTGGTGACGTCCACATGGGGCAGCGCCGCCGCCGAGGCGTGCAGCGCCTCGAGGCTGAGATTGACGCCCGGCGCGATGACGCCGCCGACATAGGCGCCGTCATGGGCGACCACGTCGAAGGTCGTGGCGGTGCCGAAATCGACCACGACCAGGTCGCCGCCATGGCGGTCGAAGGCGCCGGCGGTGTTGACCAGCCGGTCCGGCCCCACCTGGGTACCGGCATCGACCCGCGGCGCGGCCGGCAGGAGACACTCCTCCTTGCCGACGACCAGCGGCCGGCAGTCGAAATACCGGTTGCAGAGAACCCGCAGGTTGAAGACCACCCGCGGCACGGTCGACGAGATGATCACCTCGTCGATGTTCATCGGGATGCCGTGATGGGTCAGCAGCGTCGAGAGCCACACGTAATACTGGTCGGCGGTCCGCTGATGCTCGGTCGAGGTGCGCAGCGTGCACAGGAAGCGCGCGCCGTCCCAGATCGAGAAGACCGTGTTGGTGTTGCCGCAGTCGATCGCCAGAAGCATGGGCCTGACCCTGTCAGAAAAAAACGTCTGCCGCGGGGATCGCCCTGCGGCCATCGCCCGTCTTTAGAAGAAGATTGCCGGTCTCGTCCACCGTCTCGAAGGTTCCGGTCAGCGTCTCGCGGCCGGTCCGGGCGGTCACGGGCGCGCCCAGCCTGGCGGCATGCGCCAGCCACGCGGTCCGGATCGGCGCGAAGCCGTAGGTTACGAACTGGCGTTCGCGGCGATCATAGGCCGGCGCCAGCGTCTCGAGGAACTGCAGCGGCGTGACACTCACCCCGGTTTCCGCGGCCAGGCTGGCCGGCGGCACGGCCTCGGGGCCCAGCAGCGCGGCCGCCGGCGCCCGGGCGAGGTTCACGCCGATGCCGATGGCGAGATGTGCCATGCCGCCGCCCTGCCCCGCGCTTTCCAGCAGGATGCCGGCAAGCTTGCCGCCGTTGACCAGCACGTCGTTGGGCCATTTCAGCCGGAACGCCGCCTCCTGGCCGGTCAGCGTCACCAGCGCATCGCGCAACGCCAGCGCGGCGACGAAACTGCGCAGCGCGGCCTGTGCCGGAGGTTCGGTTGGTCGCAGGACCAGCGTGGCCGCGAAATTGCCCTGCGGGTTGGCCCAGGCCCGCCCCCGGCGCCCGCGCGCCGCGGTCTGGCGCAGCGCCATGATCCAGCAGGGTCCGGCCAGGCCCGGCGCGATGCGGGCGGCCTCGGCATTGGTGCTGTCGACGCTCTCCAGAACCCGGCGATCGACACCCTCGGGCCAATCGCCCATCTAGCGGACGAGCGTTTCGGCGGCGGCGGCGGCGAGGCCCTCGATCCCGAAGAGGTTGACGACACCGACGACCATGATCGCGGCCGAGGCCATCAGCGCCACCCACTGCACCGCCGGCATGGAACTGTCCAGGGCCTCGCGCGGTTCGCCGAAATACATCAGGTAGACGATCCGCAGGTAGTAGAAGGCGCCGATCACGGTGGCGATCACGCCGGCAATGGCCAACCAAGCCATGTCGGCCTCGACCGCGGCCTTGAGGACGTAGAACTTGCCGAAGAACCCCACCAGCGGCGGGATCCCGGCCAGCGAGAACAGCAGCACCAGCATCGCCAGCGCCTTGAGCGGCTCCGCCCGGGAATAGAGGCTGAGCGACGCGATCTCGGTTACCGGCTCGCCGTCGCGCTTCATCGACAGGATGAAGGCGAAGGTGCCGATGTTCATGGTCACGTAGATCGCGAGGTAGATCAGCAGCGCCTGCACGCCGCCCACGGTGCCCGCGGCCAGCCCCATCAGCGCGAACCCCATATGCGCGATCGAGGAATAGGCCATCAGCCGCTTGATGTCGGTCTGGCCGATCGCGGCGATGGAGCCGAGGAACATCGACAGCACCGACAGGAGCGCGACGATCTGGCTCCAGTCGTCGACGGCCGAGCCGAAGGCGGAATGCGCAACCCGGGCAAAGAGCACCGCCGCGGCCACCTTGGGCGCGGTGGCGAAGAAGGCCGTGACCGGGGTCGGCGCCCCCTCGTAGACATCGGGGGTCCACATGTGGAAGGGCACCGCGGAGACCTTGAAGGCCAGCCCGGTGACGATGAAGACCAGCCCGAAGAGCAGGCCCAACGACATGCCGCCGCTGGCGGCCTCGACGATGCCGGAGAACAGGGTCGTGCCCGCGAAGCCGTAGGTCAGCGACGCCCCGTAGAGCAGAAGCCCCGAGCTGAGCGCGCCAAGCACGAAATACTTGAGGCCCGCCTCGGTGGAGCGGGCGGAATCGCGGCGCATCGACGCCACGACATACAGCGCCAGGGACTGCAGCTCGAGCCCCACATAGAGCGCCATCAGGTCGTTGGCCGACACCATCATCATCATGCCGAGCGTCGCCAGCGCCACGAGTACCGGGTACTCGAAGCGTAGAAAACCGTGACGCGCCATGAAATCCTGGCTCATCAGCAGGACGATCGCGGCGGCGATCAGCATCGTCACCTTGGCGAACCGCGCGAAGCCGTCATCGATGAAGGAGCCGCCGAAGGCGGTTTCGGTGCCGGCGGGGGCCAGCCCGATCCAGAAACCCAGCCCGACCATGACGGCCGCGGTCAGCCAGATCAGCAGCGGCGCCTCGCGGTCCTTGCCGGTATAGACCCCGTACATCAGCGCGGCCATGGCATAGACGGCCAGGACCAGCTCGGGCAGGACGACGGAAAGATAGGTACCAATCATCAGGCGGTTCCCTTAATTGCCGGCCAGCTGCACGTCGCCAGCCTCGAGCAGTGCGGTCTCGTACCCGGAGATGAGCGCGCTCACAGACGGGCCGGTGACGTCGAGGATCAGGCTCGGATAGACGCCGAGCAGCAGCGTCATCGCCACCAGCGGCGCGAAGATCCAGCGTTCCCGCGGGGTCATGTCGGTGATCGACTTCAGGCTTTCCTTGATCAGGTCCCCGAACACCACGCGCCGGTAAAGCCAGAGCGCATAGGCCGCCGAGAAGATCACGCCGGTGGCCGCGACGAAGGCGATCCAGGTATTGGCCTGGAAGGCGCCCATCATCGTCAGGAACTCGCCCACGAAGCCGCTGGTGCCCGGCAGCCCCACATTGGCCATGGTGAACAGCATGAAGACCAGCGCATAGGCCGGCATCCGGTTCACCAGCCCGCCATAGGCCTCGATATCGCGGGTATGCATCCGGTCGTAGATCACCCCCACGATCAGGAAGAGCGCGCCCGAGACGAAGCCGTGGCTGATCATCTGGAAGATCGCGCCGTCGATGCCCTGCTGGTTGGCCGCGAAGATGCCCATCGTCACGAAGCCCATATGCGCGACCGAGGAATAGGCGATCAGCTTCTTCATGTCGTCCTGCATCATCGCCACCAGAGAGGTGTAGACGATGGCGATGACCGACAGCCACATCACGAAATCGGCCAGCAAGTCGGAGGCGACGGGGAACATCGGCAGGCTGAAGCGCAGGAAGCCGTAGCCGCCCATCTTCAGCAGGATCGCCGCCAGCACCACGGAGCCGGCCGTCGGCGCCTGCACATGCGCGTCGGGCAGCCAGGTATGCACCGGCCACATCGGCATTTTCACCGCAAAGCTGGCGAAGAAGGCCAGGAACATCAGCGTCTGCAAGCCGCCGGCGATCTGCCAGCCCAGCAGCGTGATCGGCCCGGAGGAGAATTCATGGGTGAGCAGCGTCGGGATATCGGTGGTGCCGGCATCCATCCACATGGCGATCATCGCCACGAGCATCAGGACCGAACCGAGGAGCGTGTAGAGGAAGAACTTGAAGGCCGCGTAGATGCGGTTCTTGCCGCCCCAGATCCCGATGATCAGGAACATCGGGATGAGGCCCGCCTCAAAGAAGAGGTAGAACAGCACCAGGTCCAGCGCCATGAACACGCCGAGCATCAGCGTCTCGAGCACCAGGAAGGCGATCATGTATTCCTTGACCCGCTCGGTCACGTTCCAGGCCGAGGCGATCACCAGCGGCATCAGGAAGGTGGTCAGCAGCACGAAGAGCACGCTGATCCCGTCGACGCCCATCTTGTAGCTGAGCCCGAGCAGCCAGTCGCGCTCTTCCACGAACTGGAAACCGGTATCGGCGGGGTCGAACGCGGCATAGACGAAGAGCGAGACGAGGAAGGTCGCCGTCGTCGCCACCAGCGCCAGCCACTTGGCGTTGCGCTGTGCCGCCGCGTCGTCGCCCCGCAGAAGCGCCGCCAGGATGACGGCCGCGATCAGCGGGATGAAGGTGATGATCGAAAGCACGTTATCCATCAGTTCGCGCCCCCGCTGATGGTGATCCAGGTGACAAGGACCACGAGGCCCAGCACCATGGCGAATGCGTAGGTGAAGATGTATCCGGACTGCATGCGGTGGCTGAGCCGCGCGAAGAAGGGCACGATGCCCATCGCCACGCCGTTGATCGAGCCGTCGATCACGTCGCCGTCTCCCCGCTTCCAGAAGAACCGGCCGAGCCACTTCGCGCCCCGCACGAAGACGACGTCGTAAAGCTCGTCGAAATACCACTTGTTGAGCAGGAAGAGATAGAGCGGGCGCTGGTTTTCAGCCAGCCGCGCCGGCAGCGCCGGGTTCACGATGTAGAACAGGTAGGCCACGCCCAGCCCCAGCAGCATCGCGACGAAGGGCGAAAGCTTGACCCAGGTCGGCACGTAATGCGCCTCGTGCAGGATGGTGTTCTCCGGCGCGATGTAGATCGCCGCCTCGCCCGGCGCGCTTTCCATCACGTAGTGCAGCTCCGATGCTTTGGGGCTGCGCTCGGCCACGGCCTCGACCAGCTCCTCGGCCGGCTTGCCGTAATTGCCGCCGAAGAACTTCACGACCTCGTTGGTCTTGCCGAAGAAGCTGCCATACCAGATCGCGCCGGCGAAGATCGCGCCGATGGCCAGCACGCCCAGCGGGATCAGCATCACCGTCGGGCTTTCATGGGCGTGTTCATGGGTGTGCTTGTCGCCGCGCGGCTTGCCCCAGAAGGTCAGGAACATCAGCCGCCAGGAATAGAAGCTCGTCATCAGCGCCGCGATTACCAGCATCCAGAAGGCATAGCCCCCGGCGGTGCCGGCATAGGCGCTCTCGATCACGGCATCCTTCGAGGCGAAGCCGGCAAAGCCGATCCACCCGGTCAGCGGGATGCCGACCCCGGTGATGGCCAGCGTGCCGATCAGCATCGCCCAGAAGGTATAGGGGAACTTCTTCCGCAGCCCGCCGTAGTGGCGCATGTCCTGCTCGTGATGCATCCCGTGGATCACCGAGCCAGCGCCGAGGAACAGCATCGCCTTGAAGAAGGCGTGGGTCAGCAGGTGGAACATGGCGACCGAGTAGACCCCGACGCCCGCCGCCACGAACATGTAGCCGAGCTGCGAACAGGTCGAATAGGCGATGACACGCTTGATGTCGTTCTGCACCAGCCCGACGCTGGCCGCGAAAAAGGCCGTGGTCGCGCCGAGATAGACGACGAAGGTTTTGGCCTCCGGCGCGAACTCGAAGACGGGCGACATGCGGCAGACGAGGAACACCCCCGCCGTCACCATGGTCGCGGCGTGGATCAGCGCCGAGACCGGGGTCGGACCTTCCATCGCGTCCGGCAGCCATGTGTGCAGGATAAGCTGGGCCGACTTGCCCATGGCGCCGACGAACAGCAGGAAGGCGATCAGGTTGGCCGCGTTCAGCTCCATCCACAGGAAGGTGAGCGAGGTCTCGGCCAGTTCCGGCGCGGCGGCGAAGACGTCGGAGAAATTGACGCTGTCGACCAGGAAGAAAAGCCCGAAGATGCCGAGCGCGAAACCGAAGTCGCCCACCCTGTTGACGATGAAGGCCTTCATCGCCGCCGCATTGGCCGTGGGCTTGCGATAGTAAAAGCCGATCAGCAGGTAGGAGGCGAGGCCGACGCCTTCCCAGCCGAAGAACATCTGCAGCAGGTTGTCGGCCGTCACCAGCATCAGCATGGCGAAGGTGAAGAAGGAGAGATAGGCGAAGAACCGCGGCCGGTAGGACTCGTCGTCGCGGAAATTCTCGTCATGGGCCATGTAGCCGAAGCTGTAGAGATGGACCAGCGCCGACACCGTGGTGACCACGATCAGCATGGTCGCCGTCAGCCGGTCGAGCCGGATCGCCCAGTCGGTGGAGAGCGTGCCGCTTTCGACCCAGCGCAGGATCGGGATCTGCTGGGTCTCGCCGTCGAAGCCCAGGAACACGATCCAGCTGAGCAGCATCGACAGGAACAAGAGCGCCGTCGCGGTGATCTGGGCCGGCTTCTCGCCCATGAACTTCCAGCCGAAGCCGCAGAGGATGGCGCCGACGAGGGGGGCGAAGAGGATGATCGTTTCCATGTCGCCTTACCCTTTCATCCGGTTGACGTCTTCGACGTCGATCGTGCCGCGGTTGCGGAAGAAGCAGACCAGGATCGCCAGCCCGATCGCCGCCTCGGCCGCGGCCACGGTCAGCACGAAAAGGGTGAAGACCTGGCCGACGAGATCGCCCAGATGCGTCGAGAAGGCCACGAGGTTGATATTCACCGCGAGCAGCATCAGCTCGATCGACATCAGGATGATGATGACGTTCTTCCGGTTCAGGAAGATGCCGAAAATGCCGATCACGAACAGTGCCGCGGCGACGGTGAGGTAGTGTTCTAGTCCGACCATCTCAGAGCCCCTGCCCCGGTTTGACGTCTTTCAGTTCCATCGACTTGGCGGGATCGCGATACATCTGGTCCAGGATGTTCTGGCGCTTGATGTCCTGGCGATGGCGCACGGTCAGCACGATCGCGCCGATCATCGCCACCAGCAGGATCAGGCCCGCCGCCTGGAAGAGATAGATGTACTGGGTGTAGATCAGCCCGCCGAGCGCCGAGGTGTTCTGCGTCTCGCCCGGGGCCGGCGCCACGGCCTGGCGCGCGGTCTCGGCGGTCTCGGCGAACTGCCAGTCGCCGAAGACCAGGCCGAGCTGCATCAGCAGCACGACCCCGATCAGCAGCGCGACCGGCATGTATTTCGCCATGCCCGCCTTGAGCGCGGCGAAGTCCACGTCGAGCATCATCACCACGAAGAGGAACAGCACCGCGACCGCGCCGACATAGACGATGACCAGCAGCATCGCGACGAATTCCGCCCCCATCAGGATGAAGAGCCCGGCCGAGGACAGGAAGGCCAGGATCAGCCACAACACCGAGTGCACCGGGTTGCGTGCCATCACGGTGAACAGGCCGGCGGCCACCACGAGAATGGCAAAGACATAGAAGGCGATATCCGCGAAGCCCATCTCTGTCCCCTTTGCTTGGCCCCTCTCGGGGGGCCTTTTCATGTCCGGCCACCGGTCCGATCCGGCGGCCGCTGGCGCGCGCCCCGCTTAGCGGTAGGGCGCGTCGAGTTCAATGTTGCGGGCGATCTCCGCTTCCCAGCGATCGCCGTTCTCCAGCAGCTTGGCCTTGTCGTAGTAAAGTTCTTCCCGGGTCTCGGTGGAGAACTCGAAATTCGGACCCTCGACGATCGCATCCACCGGACATGCCTCCTGGCAGAACCCGCAATAGATGCATTTCGTCATGTCGATGTCGTAGCGCGTCGTCCGGCGCGAGCCGTCCTCGCGCGGTTCGGCGTCGATGGTGATCGCCTGCGCCGGGCAGATCGCCTCACACAGCTTGCAGGCGATGCAGCGCTCTTCGCCGTTGGGATAGCGCCTGAGTGCATGCTCGCCGCGGAAACGCGGGCTGAGCGGCCCCTTTTCATGCGGGTAGTTCACCGTCGCCTTCGGCGCGAAGAAATAGCGCAGCCCCAGCCCCATGCCGCCGATAAAATCGGCCAGCAGGAAATAACGGGTGGCCCTTGTCCAGTCGATACCCATGAATCAGCCTCCAACGGCCCAGCGGGCATAGGCCCCGCCGAACAATCCGTATTGCGCGAAGAACGCCACCAGCACGACCCAGCCCAGCGACATCGGCAGGAACACCTTCCAGCCCAGCCGCATCAGCTGGTCGTAGCGGTAGCGCGGCACGATGGCCTTCACCATCGCGAAGAGGAAGAAGAACACCGCCATCTTCGCCACCATCCAGAAGGCGCCGTCGGGCAGGCCCGGGATCGGGCTCAGCCAGCCGCCGAAGAACAGGATGCTCATCAGCGCGCACATCAGGAAGATGGCGATGTACTCGCCCGCCATCAGCAGCAGGAAGGGCGTGGCGGAGTATTCCACCTGGTAGCCCGCGACCAGTTCCGACTCGGCCTCCGGCAGGTCGAAGGGCGGGCGGTTGGTCTCGGCCAGCGCCGAGACGAAGAACAGCACCACCATCGGCAGGTGCGGCAGCCAGTACCACGAGAACAGCCCGTAGGCGCCGTCCTGCGCCATCACGATGGCACTCAGGTTCAGCGAGCCCGTGGACAGCAGCACGCCGACGATGATGAAGCCGATCGAGACCTCGTAGGAGATCATCTGCGCGGCCGAGCGCAGGCTGCCCAGGAATGCGTATTTCGAGTTCGAGGCCCATCCGCCCATGATCACGCCATAGACCTCGAGAGAGGACGCCGCGAAGATGAAGAGCAGCCCCACATTGATGTCGGCCAGCACCCAGCCCGGCGCGAAAGGCACGACCGACCAGGCGATAACCGCCAGCACGAAGGACACGAGCGGCGCCATGATGAACACCGTCTTGTCGGCCCCCGCCGGGATCACGACCTCCTTGACGACGTATTTCAGCGCGTCGGCCACCGTCTGAAGCAGGCCGAAGACGCCCACGACGTTGGGGCCGCGCCGCATCTGCACCGCGGCCCAGATCTTGCGGTCGCCATAGACCAGGAACAGCAGGGAGATCATCACGAAGCCGAGCAGCATCAGGCATTGCGCCAGGATGATCACGAAGGTCCCGAAGCCGGTGTCCAGAAATTCAGCCATGCTTGCTCGTGTCCCTCAAACCGTGGGTATGCCCTGGTCCGCGCAGGCCGCCGTCACGACCTCGGCGTCGATGGGCGACACCCCGCGCGGCAACGACGCCGAGACGGTATAAACCGCATCTCCGCGCCAAAGGCCACCGTCTTCTTCCACATTCGTCCGCACATGCCGCGCGAACCCGAAGCCCCGGATCAGCGCGTACTGCGCGGCCGCGCAGTCGGCATAGGCGGTCACGTCCGCGCCGTCGCGCGCGCCCCGCATCGCGACCCGGAAATTCACCAGGTCATGATCGAGCAGGCGCGTCTCGACGCCCATGTATTCGGGCGCCTTGGCCGATTTCTCGCCCAGCGGCGCACAGCCCGCCGCCCCGGCCGAAACGGCCAGGGCCAGCGCGACAGGGCCGAGGGGCANGCGACCGATCATGCGTTCACTCCGCCGCGATCTTGCCGGCGCGCGCGCGGGCGCTGGCCGACATCTCGGCCATCAGCGCCGAGGCGCGCGCGATCGGGTTGGTCAGCCAGAAATCCCGGATCGCCGGTTCGAAATCGCCGCTGCCGAGCTTGCCGTCCGGCAGCCGGTCCCAGCGGTTCTCGGGCACCTCGTCGATGCGTTCGAGATCCGGGAACTCGGTGATGAGCGCCCGGCGCAGCTGCGCCAGCGAGTCGTAGGGCAACCTGGCGTCCATCTGCGCGGACAGCGCCCGGAGAATGGCCCAGTTTTCCTTGGCCTGGCCCGGCGGGAACCCGGTGCGCAGCGCCAGTTGCGGGCGGCCCTCCGTGTTGACGAAGAGGCCCTGTTCCTCGGTGTAGGCCGCGGCCGGCAGGATCACGTCGGCGCGGTGCGCGCCGCGGTCTCCGTGGCTGCCCTGGTAAATGACGAAGGGACCCTCGGCGATCTCCACCTCGTCGGCACCGAGGTTGTAGACGACATCCGCGCCGTCCATCGCCGCCGCGCACCCGCCATCGGTGGTGAAGCCCACATCCATCGCGCCCACGCGGCCCGCGGCGGTGTGCAGCACCAGGAGGCCGCTTTCGGTCTCTTCCGCGATCTTCTGGGCGGCGGCCAGCACGGCGGCGCCGTCGGCGCCCTGGATCGCACCCTGCCCGACGACCACGACCGAGCGCTTGGCGCGGATCTCGTCGTCGCCGCCCATCTTCACGGCCTCGGCCAGCGACTCGCGTCCCGTGCCCAGATGGGCGTAGTCATAGGTCAGGTCGACCGGCTGGCCCACCAGCGCCACCTCGGCGCCCTCGAGCCAGGCCTTGCGAATGCGCGCGTTCAGAACCGGGGCCTCGTGGCGCGGGTTGGTGCCGATCAGCAGCACCCGCTCGGCGGTGTCGAGATCCTCGATCCGGGCCGTGCCCACATAGGCCGAGCGGTTGCCGGCCGGCAGCTTGGCGTCATCGGTGCGGCACTCCACGGCCCCGCCCTGCCCCGTGACCAGCTGCTTGAGCGCGTAGACCGCCTCGACCGGCGCGAGATCGCCGGCCAGCGCCGCGATCTTCCCGGCGCCCTTCAGCGCCGCGGTGGTCCTGGTCAGCGCCTCTTCCCAGCTCGCGGCGCGCAGCTTGCCGTTCTCGCGGACATAGGGCTTGTCGAGCCGCTGGCGGCGCAGCCCGTCATAGACGTAGCGGGTCTTGTCCGAGATCCATTCCTCGTTCACCCCGTCATGGTTGCGCGGCAGGATGCGCATGACCTCACGCCCCTTGGTGTCGACCCGGATATTGGAGCCGAGCGCGTCCATCACGTCGATGGTCTCGGTCTTCTTCAGCTCCCATGGCCGCGCGGTGAAGGCGTAGGGCTTGTTGGTAAGCGCCCCGACCGGGCAAAGATCGACGATGTTGCCCTGCATCTCGCTGTCGATCAGATCGCCGAGATAGGTGGTGATCTCGGCATCCTCGCCGCGGCCGGTCTGGCCCATGACCGAAACGCCCGCCACCTCGGTGGTGAAGCGCACGCAGCGCGTGCAGGAGATGCAGCGCGTCATGTGGGTCTCGACCAGCGGGCCGAGATCGAGATCCTCGACCGCGCGCTTGGGCTCGCGGAAGCGGCTGAAATCGACGCCGTAGGCCATCGCCTGGTCCTGCAGGTCGCATTCGCCGCCCTGGTCGCAGATCGGGCAGTCGAGCGGGTGGTTGATGAGCAGGAACTCCATCACCCCCTCGCGGGCCTTCTTGACCATCGGCGAATTGGTGCGCACCACCGGCGGTTCGCCGTTGGGGCCCGGGCGCAGATCCTTGACCTGCATCGCGCAGGAGGCCGTCGGCTTGGGCGGGCCGCCCACGACCTCGACCAGGCACATGCGGCAGTTGCCCGCGATCGACAGGCGTTCATGGTAGCAGAAGCGCGGGATCTCGATCCCCACATCCTCGCAGGCCTGGATCAGGGTCAGGGCCGGGTCGACCTCGTATTCCTCGTCGTCGATGATGATCTTGCGCAGGTCAGACATTCGCTACTCCGCCGCCTCGCCCGGCCGCGGCCGGGCAGGTTCCTTGCTGTCGCGGCCGCCGGCCGCCGATTTCCTTTCCGCCGCCACGGACCCGCGGACCGCGGACCGGTGCGGGATATGCAGGCGCGGCGCTCATCCCGTGCAGCGCCCGCTGTAGATCCGCGCGTCGCCCTCAAGCTCGTAGAGCCAGAGGCCGGTCTCGGGATCGGCGTCGAACACCGCGTCCGAGACGCCGGTATACTCGATGCAGTGCTTCGTCGCGGCATAGCGCGCGGCCTTCTGCGCCGACTGGCCCGGCACCGCGGCCGGGCGGACCCGGATCGCCATGTTCCGGCGATCCTCGCCCAGCTTGGTGACGCGGGCGTCCAGCCGGTAGCCGTCGAAGGTCACCACGTCGCGCCCGCGGGAACATCCCGCCGCCAGCGCCATCAAGAGAAGGAGTCCCGCGATCCGCATCGGCCTCACTCCGCTGCCACGGCGCTGCCGCGCCCGGTTCGCTTGGCCTTGATCCGGTCCTCGATCTCGTCCCGGAAATGGCGGATGAGGCCCTGGATCGGCCAGGCCGCCGCATCGCCAAGCGCGCAGATCGTGTGCCCCTCGACCTGCTTGGAGACGTCGAGCAGCATGTCGATCTCTTCGGGCGCGGCGTCGCCGGTCACGAGGCGATCCATGACCCGCATCATCCATCCCGTGCCCTCGCGGCACGGGGTGCACTGGCCGCAACTCTCGTGCTTATAGAATTTCGAGAGCCGCCAGATGGCTTTCACGATATCGGTGGACTGGTCCATGACGATCACCGCGGCGGTGCCGAGCCCGGATTTCTGTTCCTTGAGCCAGTCGAAATCCATCAGCGCATCGTCGCAGAGGCTCGCGGGCATGCAGGGCACCGACGAGCCGCCCGGGATGACGGCCTTCAGGTTCTCCCAGCCGCCGCGGACGCCGCCGCAATGCTTCTCCAGCAGTTCCTTGAGCGGGATCGACATCTCTTCCTCGACCACGCAGGGATTGTTCACATGCCCCGAGATCGCGAAGATCTTGGTGCCGGTGTTGTTCGGCCGGCCCATGCCGGCGAACCATTCGGCGCCGCGGCGCAGGATGGTGGGCACGACGGCGATGGATTCGACGTTGTTCACCGTGGTCGGGCAGCCCCAGACCCCGGCCCCGGCCGGGAATGGCGGCTTCATGCGCGGCATGCCCTTCTTGCCCTCGAGGCTTTCCAGCAGCGCCGTTTCCTCGCCGCAGATATAGGCGCCGGCGCCGTGATGGACGTAGATGTCGAAATCCCAGCCCGAACCGCAGGCGTTCTTGCCGACGAGGCCCGCGTCATAGGCCTCGTCGATGGCGGCCTGCAGCGCCTCGCGTTCACGGATATACTCGCCACGAATATAGATGTAGCAGGCATGGGCGTTCATCGCGAAACTCGCGATCAGGCAGCCCTCGACCAGCGTATGCGGATCGTGGCGCATGATCTCGCGATCCTTGCAGGTGCCGGGTTCCGACTCGTCGGCATTGACCACCAGGTATGCGGGGCGGCCGTCGGATTCCTTCGGCATGAAGGACCATTTGAGCCCGGTCGGGAAGCCCGCGCCGCCACGCCCGCGCAGCCCACTGGCCTTGACCTGTTCGATGATCCAGTCGCGGCCCTTCTCGATGAGCGCGCCGGTCCCGTCCCAGTGGCCGCGGCTCCGGGCGCCCTGCAGCGTCCGGTCATGCATCCCGTAGAGATTGGTGAAGATCCGGTCCTGGTCCTTCAGCATGCTGTCACTCTCCATGTTCCTGGCGTTTCCGCCAGACGCGAAACAGGACGACCAGCGCCCAGAAGAAGGCGGCCAGCGCCGCCAGGTCGATAAGAAAGGCGAAGCGGACCGGCAGCCCCAGTCGCCCGCCCAGGTACGACGCCCCCATCCAGAGCGCCATCGTCGCGATGATGACGATGGCCGCCAGGCGGGTCTCCGCCCGCGTGGCGCTGTTGTCGTCGCGCTGGGCCATCGTCACGCGCCGCCCCCGTCGTTACCGGCTGCCAGCGCCTGCGCCTGGCCGACCCAGTCGTCGCGGCTGACACGGCCGGGAAAGCCGGTCAGGTTGTCGTCCATCCAGGCGACCTCGGCCTGCGACCAGGCGGCGATCTGGTCGAAATGGAAGATGCCCATCTCGTTCAGCGTCGCGGCCAGCTTGGGGCCCACGCCCTTGATCCGGGTCAGCTCGTCGCCCTGCCCGCCCCGCGGTGCATCGAGCGCACCGGGCTTGCGGCCGGCCTCGGCCGTTGCCTGCGCCGGCGCCTCGGGCGCGGCCTCGGGGGCGACGGCATCCTCGATCGGGCGATCGTCCCCGGCATCGGGCGGGGCCGTCACCGGCGGCACGCCCGCCGCCGCGGTTTCGAGCACCGCCTTCTCGTGGCTGTCCGCGACATCCGCGGTTTCGGTGGGCAAGGGATCGGCCGCCCGGGTGTCGGGCATATGGCCCGTCGCGCCGGTGGCGCCGGTGCTGCCCTCCGCGCCGCGCAGTTCCTCGGCGTCGACGCAGAAGGCCCGCGTCAGCAGGATCCCTGCCCCGGCGGCCACCACCACGCCCGCGATCAGGCCGGGGACGATCCCCGCGCCGAAACGCCCGGCGAGAAGCCACAGCACCACGATGCCGAAGGCCGCGGCCGCGACCCAGCTTGCCCTGTGGCACGGCATCCCGAAGACTTTCTGTTCTTCCATGCTATCGTCCCCCTGCGGTTTGCCCGGTTCCTGCATGACGCCGGCCTGCATCCGGACGCGTCCCCGCGCCCGCTGCCCTGTTCTGCCGTGCCTGCGTTTCGGTCATAGCCAACCTGCCTTGGGGGGCGCGGGACGATCAGTCGTCGCCCTTCTCCGCCCGGTCGTCGTCTGCGATCAGTGTCCTGGCCTGCGCCACCCAGTCGTCGCGGCTGACGCGGCCCTTGAAGCGCACGAGGTTCGCGTCGATCCAGGCCACCTCGGCCGGGGTCCATGCCGCGATCTGCTCGAAGTGGAACACGCCCAGGTCGTGAAGCATCTTCTCCAGCGCCGGACCCACGCCGTTGATCCGCGTCAGGTCGTCCGCCTTGCCGTCGCGGGGCGCGTCCATCAGCGCCGGCTTGTGCTGGTCCGGCGCGGCCTCGCCCGTCTCGGGCTTGGCGCGGGGCTTGGCGCGCGCCTCCTGCTTGGCGACGCCGGTGTCGTCCGCGGGCGCCTTGCGCGCGGGCTTGGCCTCTTTCCGTTTCGTCTTGACCGGCTTGACCGCGCCCGGGCTCTTGTCGCCGTTCCACGGCGTCCGCAGCGGCTCTTCGGTGCCGTCGATGCGCTTGACCGTGTCGCCCAGGTCCAGCGCACGGGCGACGGAGGCGTTATGCTGGGTCCGGCCGCTCTCGTATTTCTCGAGGCTGGTCAGCCCCTTGAGCGGCTCCGAAGCGTAGCGCCCGTTCTGCGGCCCGGGGGGCGGCACCTTGCCCGCGGCCAGCGCGTCGAGGATCTCGGCGAAGCGCGCGGCGGTCAGGTCCTCGTAGTAATCCTTGCCGATCTGGGCCATCGGCGCGTTCGCGCAGGCACCGAGGCATTCGACCTCTTCCCAGCTGAACTTGCCGTCGGCCGAAAGCGCATGCGGCGCGTCGGCGATCTTTTCCCTGCAGACCGCGATCAGGTCCTCGGCCCCGCAGATCATGCAGGAGGTGGTTCCGCACACCTGCACATGCGCCACCGAACCCACCGGCGCGAGCTGGAACATGAAGTAGAAGGTCGCGACCTCGAGGGCGCGGATATAGGCCATGTCCAGCATCTCGGCGACGTACTCGATCGCCGGGCGGGTCAGCCAGCCTTCCTGTTCCTGGGCGCGCCAAAGCAGCGGGATCACCGCGCTGGCCTGGCGCCCCTCGGGATACTTGGTCATCTGCGCCTTGGCCCAGGCCAGGTTCTCCGGCGTGAAGGCGAAGCTCTCGGGCTGTTCGTGATGAAGACGGCGAAGCATCAGACGCTGGACTCTCCGACTGGAATTGTGACAGGGGCGGGCGCGCTCATCGGTCGATCTCCCCGAAAACGACGTCCATCGTCCCGATGATGGCCGAGACATCGGCCAGCTGGTGACCCTTGGCGACATGATCCATCGCCTGCAGGTGCAGGAAGCCCGGCGCCCGCAGCTTGGCGCGGTAGGGCCGGTTCGTGCCATCGGCCACGAGATAGACGCCGAACTCGCCCTTGGGCGCCTCGACGGCGGCGTAGACCTCGCCCTCGGGGACGTGGAAACCCTCGGTGTAGAGCTTGAAGTGATGGATCAGCGCCTCCATCGAGGTCTTCATCTCGCCCCGGCGCGGCGGCGAGATCTTGCCACGGGCCATGACCTCGCCCGGTTCGTCGTTCATCTTCTCGATGCATTGGCGAATGATCTTCAGGCTCTCGCGCATCTCCTGCATCCGGACAAGGTAGCGATCGTAGCAGTCGCCGTTCTTGCCGACGGGGATCTGGAAGTCGAACTCGTCGTAGCACTCGTAGGGCTGGGCGCGGCGCAGNTCCCAGGCCAGGCCCGAGCCGCGCACCATGACGCCCGAGAACCCCCAGTCGAGGATTTCCTGCTCGGTCACGACGCCGATATCGACGTTGCGCTGCTTGAAGATGCGGTTCTCGGTCAGGAGCCCGTCGATATCGTCGAGCACCTTCGGGAAATGCTCGGTCCATTCCATGATGTCGTCCAGGAGCGCCTGCGGCAGGTCCTGGTGAACGCCGCCGGGCCGGAAATAGGCGGCGTGCAGCCGCGCCCCGCAGGCCCGCTCGTAGAAGACCATCAGCTTCTCGCGCTCCTCGAAGCCCCAGAGCGGCGGGGTCAGCGCACCCACGTCCATCGCCTGCGTGGTGACGTTCAGCAGGTGGTTCAGAACCCGGCCGATCTCGCAGAACAGAACCCGGATCAGCTGGCCGCGCCGCGGCACGACGGTGCCGGTGAGCTTCTCGATGGCGAGGCACCAGGCATGTTCCTGGTTCATCGGCGCCACGTAGTCGAGCCGGTCGAAATAGGGCAGGTTCTGCAGGTAGGTGCGGCTTTCCATCAGCTTCTCGGTGCCGCGGTGCAGCAGGCCGATATGCGGATCGCAGCGCTCGACGATTTCGCCGTCAAGCTCCAGCACCAGGCGCAAAACCCCATGTGCCGCAGGGTGTTGCGGGCCGAAGTTCAGGTTGAAGTTGCGGATCTTCTGTTCGCCCGTCTGGGCGTCGTCGAACTTGGTGCCGTCCATCACGCACCCCCCTCGAGCTTGTCGCGGAACGCCATCACCCAGAGCAGGATCAGCGCGCCCAGCGGGATCACCGCGACCAGCGCCACCCAGGACGGGATGCGGTACTGCGGCAGCAGCCGCCAGAAGGGAATGACGATCAGCGCACCGAAGACCAGGAACCAGATCAGCCCGCCGCCGCCCATTGCAACACCTCCGCCCATCACTTCGATCCCTCTTTCTCGTCGCCGGGCAGAATGTACTCGGCGCCCTCCCACGGGCTCATGAAGTCGAAGAGCCGGTATTCCTGAACCAGTTTCACCGGCTCGTAGACGACACGCTTCTGATCCTCGTCATAGCGGACCTCGATATAGCCCGTGGTCGGGAAATCCTTGCGCAGCGGATAGCCCCGGAACCCGTAATCGGTCAGGATCCGGCGCAGGTCCGGATGGCCGGTGAACAGGATCCCGAACATGTCGAAGACCTCGCGCTCGAACCAGTTGGCCGAGGGATGGATCCCGCAGATCGACGGCACCCGTTCATCGTCGCGGATGGCCAGCTTCACGCGGATGCGCTGGTTCTGGTACATCGACAGGAAGTGGTAGACCACGTCGAAACGCTTGTCGCGCTCGGGGTGGTCGACCGCGGTGATGTCCACCAGCGTCGAAAACTGGCACCGGCGATCCGTGCGCAGGAACTCGACCAGCGCGGTCAGGTCGCTCGGCGCGGAATGGAGGGTCAGCTCGCCCATGGTGATGGCGTGGCCGGTCACCGCGTCGGGCAGCTTCGCCTCGATCTGGGCGGCGAGTTCCTCGAGTGCTTCGCTCATCGCGTGCTCCTACCTGACGAGGGTGCCGGTGCGGCGGATTTTCCGTTGCAGCTGCAGGATGCCGTAGAGCAGCGCCTCGGCCGTCGGCGGGCAGCCCGGCACGTAGACGTCCACCGGCACGATGCGGTCGCAGCCGCGCACCACCGAGTAGCTGTAGTGGTAATAGCCCCCGCCATTCGCGCAGGAGCCCATCGAGATCACGTAGCGGGGCTCGGGCATCTGGTCGTAGACCTTGCGCAGCGCCGGCGCCATCTTGTTGGTCAGCGTCCCGGCGACGATCATCAGGTCGGACTGGCGCGGGCTGGCGCGGGGCGCGGTGCCGAAACGCTCCATGTCGTAGCGCGGCATCGAGGTGTGCATCATCTCGACGGCGCAGCAGGCCAGCCCGAAGGTCATCCAGTGCAGCGAGCCGGTGCGCGCCCAGTTGATGATGTCCTCGGTCGAGGTGACCAGGAAGCCCTTGTCCTGGAGCTCCCGGTTGAGCGTCTGGGTCGCATGCTCGGGATCCGGGCCCGCATCGTAGCTGCCCGAGGCCAGGTTGCCCCGCCCCGCGCCCGCGGTGATCCGCTCGCCCTGCACGTCGGTGTCGGTGACCTTCACTCCCATTCGAGCGCCCCTTTCTTCCATTCATAGGCGAAGCCGATGGTCAGGACGGCCAGGAAGACCATCATCGACCAGAAGCCGAGCAGGCCCACATCCTGGAACGCCACCGCCCAGGGAAACAGGAACGCGACCTCGAGATCGAAGATGATGAACAGGATCGAGACCAGGTAGAACCGGACGTCGAACTTCATCCGCGCGTCGTCGAAGGCGTTGAAGCCGCATTCATAGGCCGAGACCTTTTCCGGGTCGGGGTTGCTGGGGCCGAGGATCACCGCGGCCAGCACCAGCACGATGCCGAGCCCGATCGCGACGCCCAGGAAAACGAGGATGGGGAGGTATTCTGTCAGCAGCTCTTCCACGCGAAGCTCCTTCTGTGCCGGACGCGGCCGTCCACACTCGTGTCGATCTAAACCCGTGCCCCCGGCAGGTCAACACAAGCCGGGCGCCCCGGCAGGGTGTATACGGCGGTATGCCACCTTTCCCAGCGCGGTTGAAGGCCCATGCCGGGATTATCTCTGCGCGCAGGCGCGCGGGACGGCCGGAACCGGCCCGGATCGGTGCGGAAAGCCGCTGTAACCTGCGCGCAAACTTCCCAGATCGGATCGTTTTCCCGCGCGCGGCGGGTCCGCCCGGCTCAGCCCTCNGCCTGCCAGCGGGGCTTGCGCTTGTCGAAGAAGGCCGCGATCCCCTCGGGCGCCTCGGCGCCTTCCCAGCGCCGGACGAGCAGCTCCACCGTCTCGGCGATGACCGCCTCGTCGATCCGCGGCCCCAGCATCCGGGCCAGCCGCTTGGCATCGGCCACCGCCCCCGGCGCACAGTCGAGATAGGGGGCGACCTCGGCCTCGACCGCCCCGTCGAGCTGGCCGTTCTCGACCACCCGCGCGATCAGGCCCAAGTCGCGCGCCTCGTCCGCGCCGAAGACGCGGGCCGACATGAAGACCCGGCGCGCGCGCGCCTCGCCCATGCGGGCAAGGACATAGGGCGAGATCGTCGCCGGGATCAGGCCCAGCCGGGTCTCGGTCAGGCCGAACTTGGCGCCGGCCGCCCCGACGACCACATCGCAGACCGACATCAGCCCCACCCCGCCGCCGAAGGCGTTGCCCTGCACCCGCCCGATCAGCGGCTGGGGCAGCGTGTTCAGCGCCTGGAGCATCCGCGCCAGCCGGGTCGCCTCGGCCCGGCGGGTTTCGGCATCGGCGTCCATCTGGTCGCGCATCCAGCCCAGATCGCCCCCGGCACAGAAACTGCGTCCCTCGGCGGCCAGAACCACGACGCGAATCGAGTCCGTCCGGGCGATCCGGGCCGCCATGTCGGTCAATTCGCCGATCATCTGCCCGGACATGGCATTGTGCTTCTCGGCCCGGTCCAGCGTCAGCGTTGCGACGCCGCGCGCGTCGGTGTCCAGTCTTACGGTCGCGTCGTCCATGGATCCTCCTTCCGGCTGCGTCAGCCCTGGCGCATCCGCCGCGCCATCCCGGCCGCGTTGAGCAGCCGGTCGCGGTCGAGCCCGGTTTCGTAGCCCAGCCGCGCCAGCAGATCGTGCACGGCCTCGGTCGCCACGTTGCCGGTCGCACCCCTGGCATAGGGACACCCGCCGAGCCCGCCGATGGCGGCATCGAACACCCGCAGCCCGCGCACGAGCGATGCCTCGATATTCTCCAGCGCCCGGCCCGCCGTGTCATGGTAATGGCCCGCCAGCCGATCCGCCGGCAGCTCCTGCAGGACCGCGTCGAGCATCGCGTCGATCCGGCCCGGCGTGCCCTGTCCGATCGTATCGCCGAGGCTGATCTCGTAGCATCCCATGTCGCGCAACGCGGCCGCGACCCGCGCCACCTGCCCCGGTTCCGTCGGCCCGTCATAGGGGCAGTCCGTCACGCAGGAGACGTAGCCGCGCACCGGCACGCCCGCGTCGCGGGCGGCCGCGGCCACCGGGCGGAACCGCTCGAGGCTCTCGGCGATGGTGGCGTTGATATTGGCCCGGGAGAACCCTTCCGAGGCGGATCCGAAGATCGCCACCTCGTCGGCGCGGGCTTCGCGGGCACGCTCGTAGCCCTTCATGTTGGGCGTCAGCGCCGCGTAGCGCACCCCCGGCGCGCGCCAGATACCGGCCATGACCGCGGCGCCGTCGGCCATCTGCGGCACCCATTTCGGGCTGACGAAGCTCGCCGCCTCGATCCGGCGGAACCCGCAGGCCGAAAGCGCGTCGATCAGCGCGATCTTCTCGGCGGCGGGGATGATCCGGGTCTCGTTCTGCAACCCGTCGCGGGGGCCGACCTCGAAGATCTCGACATGCTCAGCCATCGGCCGGGGCCTCGTAGAAATCCTGCGTGTAGATCTCGGCCGGGCCATCCTCGGCCGCGGCCGCCCGGAAGGCCGGGCGCGCCTTGCAGCGGTCGAGATAGGCGGCGACGTTCGGCAAGAGCCCCAGCGGCACGAAGCGCCGGGCGATGTCCACGCTGTAGCCCAGATTGGTATCGACCGCCGAGAAGCCCGAGGGCAACAGCCAGTCGTGGCGGGCGACGACGCGTTCGACCACCTCGAGCACTTTCTCGAGCCGCCTGGCCTCGAGCCGCATGACGGTAGGTGAACGCATCCAGTCCTCGCGCAGCGCGATATGCTGCTGGGTCAGGTTGGCGAGATGCTGGCCGATGGTTTCCGCGAAATGCAGCCATTCGAGCCATTCCAGCCGCTCGGCGTCGGGCGGCAGCCGGCCGAGCCCGGCCTCGGGCCGGGTTTCGACCAGGTATTCGGTGATCGCGCCCGACTCGAACATCACGCGCCCGTCGATCTCCAGCGCGGGCACGCGCCCCGCCGGCGAGAGCGCCAGGTAGTCGGGGTTCCTGAGCGACTTGTCGAAGAAGCTGTGGCGCCGGATCTCGAAATCGAGTCCCATCTCGTGCATCAGCCAGAGCGTCCGGAACGACCGGGCCTGGGCGACGTGGTGCAGACGGATGGTCATGTTCCCTCCTCTTCGGCGGCAAAGCGGATCAGCGCGTCGCCGGCCGCGACCTGGGTGCCGGCGGGCACGAGAATCTCGGCCACGCTGGCATCATGCCCGGCGGTGAGGGTATGTTCCATCTTCATCGCCTCGAGAATGGCGAGCCGCGCCCCCTTCGCGACGGCCTGCCCCGGTTCCACGAAGACCGCCTTGACCATGCCGGGCATCGGCGCCTCGACCACGTCGGTCGCGGCGGCGTCGGCCTCGGCGCGTTCGAGCGGATCGACGGCGCGGAACGAGAACCCGTGCCCCGCGAAGACATGAACCCCGTCGCCGATACGCCGGATCCTGGCCCGCGCCGGGGCACCGTCCACCCACCAGCCCGGCGCCCGTCTTTCGCAGGTCACGGTGGTTGCGCCGATCTCCACCTCGAAGCGGCCCGCGCCCCGCGCGGTGATGCGCGCGGCCAGGTCGGTGCCCGCCTCGTCCAGCAGCACCGTCCGGCAGAGCGGCGCCCACTGGGTGAAGCCCTCGGCCCATTGCGTGGGCGCGCCGTCCAGGCCGGCCGCGCCCAGCGCCGCCAGCGCCCGGATGGCCGGGCTTGGCGCCGGCGCCGCGACCAGCATGTCGAGATCCCGGTCGATCAGCCCGGTATCGACGTCGCCGGCGGCAAAGCCCGCATGGCGTGCCAGCGCGCCGAGGAAGGCCAGGTTGGTCACGCTGCCCGCGACCTCGGTCTCGGCCAACGCCCGCGAAAGCCGCTGCAAGGCGACGGCGCGGGTCGGGCCGTGAACGATCAGCTTGGCGATCATCGGGTCGTAGAACGGGCTGATCTCGTCGCCCGTCCGCACGCCGCTGTCGGCGCGCACCCCGGGCGGGAATTCCAGGTGATCGAGCCGGCCCGTCGCCGGCAGGAATCCTGCCGGCACGTCCTCGGCGTAGAGCCGGGCCTCGAAGGCGTGCCCGGTGATGGAGAGATCGCGCTGGCGGGCGGGCAGCGGCGCACCGGCCGCGACGCGCAACTGCCATTCCACCAGGTCCACGCCGGTGATCGCCTCGGTCACCGGGTGCTCGACCTGGAGCCGGGTGTTCATTTCCATGAACCAGAAGCGGTCGGGCCTGAGCCCGTCGGAGGCATCGACGATGAATTCCACCGTCCCGGCCCCGCGATAGCCGATCGCCCTGGCCGCGCGGACGGCGGCCTCGCCCATCGCGGCGCGCATCTCGTCGGTCATGCCGGGCGCGGGCGCCTCCTCGATCACCTTCTGATGACGCCGCTGGAGCGAGCAGTCCCGCTCGAACAGATGGACGGCATCCGTCCCGTCGCCGAAGACCTGCACCTCGATATGGCGGGGCTTCTCGACGAATTTCTCGATCAGCACGGCGTCGTTGCCGAAGGCCGTGCGCGCCTCGCCCCGCGCGCTTTCCAGCGCGTCGGCGAAATCGCCCGGCGCCGTGACCTTGCGCATCCCCTTGCCGCCACCGCCCGCGACCGCCTTGATGAGAACCGGGTAGCCGATCGCGTCGGCCGCGCCCGCAAGGTGCTCGGGATCCTGGTTGTCGCCGTGATAGCCCGGCACGACAGGGACGCCCGCCTCTTCCATCAGTTTCTTGGCGGCATCCTTCAGCCCCATGGACCGGATCGCCGCGGCCGGCGGGCCGATGAAGGCCAGCCCGGCGGCCTCCACCGCCGTGACGAAATCCGGGTTCTCCGACAGGAAGCCATAGCCCGGATGGATCGCCTCGGCCCCGCTGTCCAGCGCCGCCTGCACGATGACGTCCCCTTTCAGGTAGCTCTCGGCCGGGGCGGCGCCGCCGATATGGACGGCCGCGTCGGCCATGGCGACGTGGCGCGCGCCGGCATCGGCGTCAGAGTAGACGGCGACGGCCTCCACCCCCATCCGGCGGCAGGTCTCGATGATGCGGCAGGCGATCTCGCCGCGATTGGCGATCAGGATGCGGCGGAACATGCCAGTGTCTCCGTTCTTGTCGCTGCGCCGGGCGTCGGGGCCGGCCCGAGCGTCCCCGCGTCGTCGGATGGCGGCATGCCGCCCGGCTCGGTCATCGGGAGCCTCACATCCGAAACACGCCGAAGCGCGTCTCGCCGATGGGTGCGTTCAGCGCCGCCGAGAGCGAGAGCCCCAGCACCTCGCGCGATCGCCGCGGGTCCAGGATCCCATCGTCCCAGAGACGTGCCGCGGCATAGAGCGGGTGCGACTGGCGCTCGAACATCTCGATGGTGGGGCGTTTGAACGCGGCCTCGTCCTCGTCAGACCAGCTGCCGCCACCCCGTTCGATCGCGTCGCGCTTGACGGTGGCCAGAACGCCCGCGGCCTGCTCGCCCCCCATGACGCTGATCCGGCTGTTGGGCCAGCTCCAGAGGAAGCGCGGCTGGTAGGCGCGCCCCGCCATGCCGTAATTCCCGGCCCCGAAGGATCCGCCGACGATCATCGTGATCTTGGGCACGCCGGTCGTCGCCACCGCCGTCACCATCTTTGCGCCGTGGCGCGCGATGCCCTCGTTCTCGTATTTCCGGCCCACCATGAAGCCGGTGATGTTCTGCAGGAACACCAGCGGGACCTGCCGCTGCGAGCATAGCTCGACGAAATGCGCGCCCTTCTGCGCCGCCTCGCTGAACAGCACGCCGTTATTGGCCACGATCCCCACGGGGCAGCCCATGACATGGGCGAAGCCGGTGACCAGCGTCTCGCCGTAGCGCGGCTTGAACTCGTCGAAGCGCGAGCCGTCCACCACGCGCGCGATCACCTCGCGGATGTCGTAGGGCGTGCGCAGGTCGGCCGGGACCACGCCGAGGATCTCGTCGGGATCGTAGGCCGGGGCCTCGGGCGTCTGCCATTGCACGCTCGCGGGCCTGGCGCGGTTCAGGCTCTCGACCGCGCGCCGCGCCAGCGCCAGCGCATGGGCGTCGTCCTCGGCCAGGTAGTCCGCGACGCCCGAGAGCCGCGTGTGCACGTCGCCGCCCCCGAGATCCTCGGCCGTGACCACCTCGCCGGTCGCGGCCTTCACCAGCGGCGGACCCGCCAGGAAGATCGTGCCCTGCTCCTTGACGATGATCGTCACGTCGGACATGGCCGGCACATAGGCACCGCCCGCCGTGCAGGAGCCCATTACCACCGCGATCTGCGGGATGTCCTTGGCGCTCATCCGGGCCTGGTTGTAGAAAATCCGCCCGAAATGATCGCGGTCGGGAAAGACCTCGTCCTGGTTGGGCAGGTTGGCGCCGCCCGAATCGACCAGGTAGACGCAGGGCAGATGGCATTCCTCGGCGATCTCCTGGGCGCGGAGATGCTTCTTGACCGTCATCGGGTAATAGGTGCCGCCCTTCACGGTCGCGTCGTTGCAGACGACCATCACCTCCTGGCCGTGGATGCGCCCGACCCCGGCGATCACGCCCGCACCGGGCGCCGCGCCGTCATACATGCCATGCGCCGCCGTCGCCCCGATCTCGAGGAAGGGCGACCCCGGGTCGAGCAGGTTCGCGACCCGTTCACGCGGCAGCATCTTGCCCCGGTCGAGATGGCGCTGGCGGGCCTTCTCGCCACCGCCGGCCGCCGCGGCCTCGGCGGCATCGCGGATCTCGGCCAGCAGCGCCGCGTGGGCGGTGCGGTTGGCCTGGAAGGCCTCGGATGACGGCAGCGCCGCGGAGTTGAGTTTCACTTGTCCCCCTTTTCGCGGATTTCGCGAATCTCCTGGGTGAGGAAATACGAGGTGACCGCGCGGATCCCGACCAGCAGACCGAGGAAGATCAGGTCGGCCATGGCCAGCGAGAGCGCGGTCTTGATGATGTCGGTGACGATGAAGAGTTCGAGCCCGGCAAGGATGTAGCGCCCCAGCTCGACCCGCGCGAGTTCGAGCTGGTGCAGGCGATCCGCGCCGGCGCGCTCGGCCTGGAAGAGATCGACGACGAAGCGCACCGCCCCGATCAGCAGCACGCCGATCGCCAGCAGGTCGATCCCCGCCGCGACCCATTCCAGGACCGAGACGAGTTCCGGCAACTGGGCGTGCAGGAAGCCGTCCCCGGTGGGTTCCAGCAGCTCCATCAGCCTCTCCGCGGGGCGCGCGTCACCCCATCGCTCCCATCAGTTCGCGCCCGATCAGCATGCGGCGGATCTCGCTGGTGCCGGCGCCGATCTCCATCAGCTTGGCGTCGCGGAAGATCCGGCTGACCGGCGTGTCCGACAGGAAGCCCGCCCCCCCCATCGCCTGCACCGCCTGGTGGGCCTGCTTCATCGCCTCCTCCGATGCATAAAGCACGCAGGCGGCCGCGTCCTGGCGGGTCACCTCGCCCCGGTCACAGGCCTGGGCGACCGCGTAGACATAGGCGCGGGCCGTGTTCATCGCCGTGTACATGTCGGCGATCTTGCCCTGCATCAGCTGGAAGCTGCCCACCGGCTGGCCGAACTGCTTGCGCTCGGCCATGTAGGGCATGATCTCGTCGAGACAGGCGGCCATGATGCCGGTGCCGATCCCGGCCAGCACCACCCGTTCGTAGTCGAGCCCGGACATCAAGACGCGCACGCCCCGGCCCTCCGCGCCCAGCACGTTCTCGAAGGGCACTTCCACGTCGTCGAAGANCAGCTCGGCGGTGTTCGATCCGCGCATGCCGAGCTTGTCGAAATGCGGACTGGTCGAGAAACCGGTCATGGACTTCTCGACGATAAAGGCGGTGATGCCCTTGGACCCGGCCTCGGGATCGGTCTTGGCATAGACGACCAGCGTGTCGGCGTCCGGGCCGTTGGTGATCCAGTACTTTGTGCCGTTCAGCGTGTAATAGCCGTTCTTCTTCTCGGCCCGCAGCTTCATCGACACCACGTCGGATCCCGCCCCGGCCTCCGACATGGCGAGCGCGCCTACATGGTCGCCCGAGATCAGCCCGGGCAGGTATTTCTCTTTCTGCGCCTCGGTGCCGTTCAGCTTGATCTGGTTCACGCAGAGGTTCGAATGCGCCCCGTAGGACAGGCTCACCGAGGCAGAGGCGCGGGCGATCTCCTCGACCGCGACCACATGCGCCAGGTACCCCATGCCGGCCCCGCCATAGGCCTCGTCGACGGTGATTCCGAGCAGGCCGAGATCCCCCATCTCCTTCCAGAGCGCGTTGGGAAAGGCGTTGGAGCTGTCAATCTCTGCCGCCATGGGCTTGACGCGCTCCTGCGCCCAGCGATGCACCATGTCGCGCAGTGCCTCGACCTCCTCGCCGAGCGCGAAATTCATCGTGGCGGTGAACATGGACCGCGCCTCCCTTAATTGAACATGTGTTCATTTCTATCCGACTCGCGCCCCGCCGGTCAAGCGCCACCGCGTCCGCCGCGGCGCGCGCCCCCTCTCCAAGTGGCGGAAATATCCCCGCCGGAGGCATGGATCCGCGCGCAGCGCGTTACTCGGCCGCCGGGCGTGCGCCGGCGCGGGCGATCTCCTCGCGCAGGATCCGGGCGATCAGCCGGCAATCCTCCAGGCTGAAGGTCAGCGGTAGCCGCATGTCCAGCAGCGTCGCCAGCACCGCGTCCGTTCGCGGCAGATCCTGCGCCGGCGCATAACGCCAGCTGTCATGGCGCGACGTATAGCCCTGCGGCGTCTCCGCCCCGAACCACTTCAGCGCCACCCCCCGCGCCGCGGCGGCCGCCAGCAGCGCCCCGATCCGTGCCGGCGCCCAGCCCGGCAGCCGGAACTGGATCGACGAGCCGACGAACCGCTCGGCGGCGGGGCGCGGCACCAGCGCCAGGCCCGGCACGCCGGCGAGCCCCTCCTCCACCGCGCGGTAGCGGGCGGTCCAGGCCGTGACCTGATCGTCCAGCCTCGCGAGCTGCGGGCGCAGGATCGCGGCGCGCAGGTTGTCCATCCGCCCCGAGCAATTGGGCGTCTCCAGCCGTATGGTCTCGAAGGTCTCCTCCGGCGGCCCGGCGGGATGGCGGCCATAGAACATGTAGCTGCCGGACAGGATCGTGGCCCGCGCCATGACCGCGGCGTCGTCGCTGACGATCAGGCCGCCCTCGCCGGAATTGACGTGCTTGTAGGTCTGGGTCGAGAAACAGCCGAGCCGCCCGTGCCGCCCGGACGGCACCCCGTTCCAGGCCGCGCCCATGGTGTGCGCGCAATCCTCGACCACCGTGACCCCGGCGGCGTCGCAGACCGCCATCAGCCGGTCCATGTCGCAGATATGCCCGCGCATGTGGCTCAGCATCAGGATACGCGCGCCGCTGGCCGGGATCTTCGCCGCCAGGTCGTCAAGGTCGATCACCAGATCCTCGGTGACCTCCACGAGGACCGGTGTCGCGCCGACGCTGGCGATGGCGCCCGGCACCGGGGCCAGGGTAAAGGCGTTCGTCAGCACCCGGTCTCCGGGGCCGACCCCAAGCGCCCTGAGCGCGGTGGCGAGCGCGTAGCCGCCCGAGGTCACCGCGAGGCAGTAGCGCGCGCCGGTCATCGCCGCGAAATCAAGCTCGAGCTGCGCGGTCTCGCCGATCTCGCCGGGATCGGTGTTGTAGCGGTGCAGCCGGCCAGAGCGCAGCACGCCGAGCGCGGCGTCGATCGCCTCTTCGGGGATCGGCTCCTGCTGGGTGAAATTCCCCTCGAAGCTGTCTGTCATGGGCGTTGTGCTCCTCGCCGGCGGGCAAAGACTGCGCCCGCCCCGCCCGGCGGTCAAGGGCCAAGCGCCTTAGCCGATCAGCCCCGCGACCACCCGGCCGAGATCGTCGTAATGCGCGAGCAACGCCTCCGGGTCGAGCCGCGCGAGTCCCGGGCCCTCGGGGCCGAACGCGACGAGGATGCAGGGCACGCCGGCCGCGCGCGCCGTTTCGCGGTCGGTCTCGGTATCGCCCACCAGAAGCGAGCTTGCGACCGCCCCCCCGGCCCGTTCCACGGCCGCCATGTAGGGTGCCGGGTCGGGCTTGCGCACCGGCAGCGTGTCAGCCCCGATCATCGACGCGAAGCGGTCCCGCACCCCCAGCCGATCGAGCAGAAGCTCGGCCAGCGCGGCGGGCTTGTTGGTGCATATGCCGACCCGGTAGCCGGCCGTCGCCAACCCCTCCACCGCGGCGAGCGCGCCGGGATAGAGCCGCGTGTGCCGGTCGATATCGGCTTCGTAGGCCTCGAGCAGGCGCGGATAGGCGGCATCCACGTCGGCCTCTGACCATGGCAGGCCGCGGCGCTCCAGGCCCAGCCGCAGCATCGCGCGCCCGCCGCGGAACGCCGTCAGCCGGTCGCGCGCCGGGTCCAGCAGGCCGTCCTGGCCCATGTCGCGGAAACAGGCATTCGCCGCCGCGATCAGATCGCCGCTCGTATCCGCGAGCGTGCCGTCCAGGTCGAAGATCACCGTGCGCATGGCGCCCCTTTCCTCGGCGGGAAGCCGCCGAGGCTGTAATCCGCCGTAAACAATCTTGATGCGGCCCCGCGCCGCCCCGGCCTTGCGCCGGGTCCGACACCAGATAAAAGGGGCGGAAAGGAAATTGAAGACACAACACATGCCGACAGCGCTGATTATCCTGGCCGCGGGCCAGGGCACGAGAATGCTCTCCGATACGCCGAAGGTCCTGCACAGGCTCGCGGGCGCGCCGCTGCTCGTCCACGCGATGGAGGCCGGCCGCGCGCTCGAGGCCGCGCGGACCGTGGTGGTGGCCGGGCATGGCGGCGCCGCGGTCGCCGATGCCGCCCGCGCCCATGATCCCGAGGCGATCACCGTCACCCAGGAAGAACAGCTCGGCACCGGCCACGCCGTGGCCCAGGCGATGCCGACCCTGTCGGGATTCGCCGGCGACGCTGTCGTGCTCTTCGGGGACACGCCCTTCATCCGCCCCGAGACGCTCGCGGCGATGCGCGAGGCGCGGCAGG
>PR_CR_10_Liq_1_inCRDRAFT_1000236_pt1 | contig 34750 bp, 33 predicted proteins | sample PRCRCaboRojoPR_3_FD_10241 | JGI IMG/M metagenome (IMG submission 10241)
AGTAGCAATATTTTCGCACAAGAAGCTCCTGGATTCGGAACCAACTCCGAGCAAGCTTCTAGTAGCAATATTTTCGCACCACCTTCTGGAAGTCAAGCAGTTCCTCTATTCGGAAGCCAAGGAGCAACACTTCCTTCATTCGGAGGTAATTCTGGACAAAGACCAACACCTCTATTTGGAAGTAAACCTGGAAAAAGTCCTGAAAAGCCCCTTTCTGTACCAACAACTTCACTCGGAAGTGGACAAAGCAACACCCAAAACTTAGCAGGAAACTTAAACAAAAACATAAGTTTCCTGGACCCGCACAGCCAAAGTGTTTTTGGCACTGAAGACTCCATAAACAGAGCTTTTAGCTTCTCAGATTCCCCAAAAAACTACTTAGAAAAAGTCCAAGAAATCGAAAAAGAACTCCAAGAAATCCACCAAAAAATCCAAGAACTAGACATAAGCGAAGAAAGAGACCTAGAAGTAGCACTACAAGAAAAAAACACTCTGTTTCAAATCTACCACAGACAAAGCGCTTTACTAAGCGACTTAAGAAACTACTGCTTAGAGCAGGTAGACCACATAAAAGCGTCCTCTGAGTCAGTCCACCAAAAAAGCTCAACAATTATAATACTCGAAAAAGAACTTAAAGAGCTAACAGAAAAAAACCAACAACTGTCCCAAGAACTCCTAACAACAACTCAGAAGATCCAGAACAAAGAAGTAATCATTTCGAAACTAAACTTAAACACCCTTATAAAAGCAAAAGTTTACAAAGATGAACTAGATCGAGCCAAAAACAGCATAAAGGAAAACAGGAACTTGAAAGAACTACTAGAAGGCACCAGTTCATCACTCAACAAACTCAAAAAAGAAACCACACAACTCCACCTGTCCACTGAAAGAACTAAAAAGAGCCACTACGAAGAGCTAAGACAACTCAAACAAAGACACAAACTAGAAACTCAGAACCTCCGAAGAAAAAACTCAGAACTCCTAGAAATCCTAAGCACCAAACAACCCTTTTCCAAGCTAAGCGAACTAGAAGGCTCTGCTGAAGAAGAACTTGTAATCTTGCAAAACGAACTTGAAAGGAAAGAAAAACAGCTAGAAGAAGCAGTAATCCAAGCCAAAAACAAACCTCCTACTAACTCAGAAACTCTTTCTGGGAGCTACACAGCCCTTGTATTTCTCTTTGGGTTTATAACAAACTATTTGGTTTACTCATTCTTAAACTAATAATTAATGCTTAGAAACAGCTCTAAACTTCTCAGATTCATTTCAGACTTGAACCCGCCAGAGTTCGTCAACCTAATCGACTCCACAGTGCCTTCGAAAGCAAACGACGTTTTAGTAACTCGTCCTGGCAAAGGATTCCTTTGGCAATCCCAAAACGTGGCACTTAAGTTCAAACGGGTTAAGTTCCGCAAGTACACTTTTCCCAGCATCAAAAGAATCACTAAGTTCTTGGAGTTCGAACAAGCCTCAGACATAGTTTCGCTAGACATCAAGAAATACTCCCAGAACACTCCTTACTCAACATTGATTGTAGCTACAGGGTTCTCTGGAAGGCACCTTTCGAGGATAGCCTACTCCTTAGTAAAGAACTTAAGAGAAGCCCAAGTGCCTGAATCTAGGTACTTTTCTGTAGACGGCCAAAGGGACTCAGGGTGGATGCTGGTTTGCATGAAAGACTTAGTTGTTCACTTGATGACTGAAGAAACTAGGTCTGAAATAGACCTGATAGAAACCTGGAAGAACCCAACTACAGAAGAAGAAATCCAAGAGTACCTACTAAATAAACTCAGAAAATAGTTATAATAAATGGACACTGTGCTTACTCGCCTCAGAACCCTCAAAGAACTCGAGAACAAGTTCGAGAACCACTCAGACCTTACTCAGGAAAACGTCAACTTAGCTTTGGAAATTGCTAACTCAATTAAAAAAACTATAGCATCCGAAGCCCTTTTTTCTTCAAATGAGCTTCTAGAAGACCTTCCCACTGAGCACATTCCTCTGCTTCTGACTCCTTACTACCAAGCCCAAGTGCTTTTGCACAACAACGACCAAACCAAACGCCAAGAAAGCATTCAGTACGCCGAGGCTTGCTTTGAAGAGTTCCTTGAAAACCTAGACAACTACAGAGTCATTGAAGAAGACTTTAAACTTAGGTGGAAGTCAGCAAAAGACCCAACTAGGGACCAAAAAATACAAGAATTCAAACACAAAAAAGAACTCCAAGCTGCTATTGAAAACCTTGAACAAAGAGGCCAAGAAGACCTTAGGGAACTTTACCAAAAGCAACTAGAGTTAGCAGCAGTAGAGTCACTAAACCAACTCAGGTTCATAAAACTAGAGTCCCACTTGCTACTTATGAAAGACCAACCCCTTCCCAAACCCATGCAGTCTTCAGCTCCACAAGTCCTCAAAATAGACGAGTCCAACATACACCAACTGCCTTCAATGCTTTCGAGTTCAAGTCTTTCGTCAGTAAAAGAACAACTCAAAGCCCAAGTCTTCAAACCTGCACACAACCTGCCCACAATGACAGTTGAAGAGTACGGAGAAATGAAAGCCAAACAAATGCAAGAACAAACCCCACCTCCTCCTCAAGAAGACAGCGACGACGAAGAAGTCCAGGAAAAGAAACGCAAAAAACAAGCTGACTGGGACGACTGGAAAGACGCACATGAAAAAGGAGCGGGCAACAGAATGGGTAGGTAATCTGTAAAGTTAACATGGAAAACCAAAGTGGAGATATGGACATCCAGCTTGCCTGCAGGGTGGGGGATCTAGAACTACTTAAATCCACCCTGCAGAAGTACCCTGAACTGCTGAACTGGACTGATAGACAACTAGGCTGGTCTCCTTTGTACAGGACTGTGATTTGTGGGCATTTTGAAATAGCCAAGTACCTCCTTGAAGAAGGAGCTGACCCCAACCACGTAAACAAGTTAGGCGAAAGTGCTTTGCACCAAGCTGCTGACAACAACAAAGTAAACGTTGCCAAACTATTACTTAAGTACGGAGCTGACCCGAATCTTCAGCAAAACGGTAAAAAATAATTAGACGGAGACACTCCTCTCCACCACGCCGCTTACAAAGGGAACTTCCACATTGCAAAGTTGCTGTTGAGGAGCGGAGCTAACCCCAACATTCCCAACACCGTGTTTGGCCGCACCCCTTTGCACTATGCGGTGGATTATGAACAAATTAAGTTAGTCAAACTCATAACACACTACAACAGCGACCCTTTTATTAAGGACTTCAGTGGAAAAAACTGCATTGAGTTGGCCAAAACCACTCACATGAAAGATACTATACTAAAAGCTATCAAGTCAAAAGGACGTTTTTCGGACCAAACTTCACCTAACTCGACAGTGTCTTTGCCAGGCAACGACTCCTTCACTGAGAAGCTTAAGCTAAGTCCTTTCTCTTCAAGAGCTAACTCACTCACTCGCGACAGCAACTTTAAGTGCAGAGATCAGCTCTCCAAGCCACCTAACGAGAAGCTCTCTTTAAAGCACTTCAGAGACTCTAAAAGTCTGTTAGTAAGTCGCTCACACTCCCTTTTGGAACCTGACGCCGAAAAAGCAGGTAGTGACATTAGCAGTTCTTGTTTACTAAAGCCTAACGACTTTTCTTTTGGCATTAGCGACAAAAGACCCCACCTTTACAACTGGCTAGTTAGTTACAGACTGGAAGAACTGTTTGACGTTTTAATAGAGTCTGGCTACGACGACATTGACCAAATGATCTCGCAACTAAACTCCACTATGCCCATCACTGAGGAAACTCTTAAAGCAATAGGTGTTTCCAAGTCAGGTTTGCGCAGAAGACTCCTAGCTGCTATGAGTGAAGAACTAAAAGCAATCAAGTCTCCTCGACCTCTTAAGTCAAACAACTCGCCAGGGATTTTCAAGTGCTGTGTTATGCCTGCTTCTGCCAACCTCAACTTAAACAACACTCCTTCACTGCAGAGGTGGCTAGAAGGTCTGAACCTTGAGCACCTTTACCCACTTTTTATAGACGCTGGATACGAAGAACTCGAGCACATGTTGGTGCTTATGAACACCAACTTCGAAATTACGGACGAGATACTTAAAAACGAAGTCCAAATCGGCAAAGCAGGGCACAGACACAGAATTCTGTCCAAACTCAAAGAAGACTGCACAGGGTTCTTGACTTTCAGAAAAGGAGGCGACACTACTAGAAGACGCGAAGACCCCATAATAGAAAGAACTAGTGCCTCTGCTGCTTGCGGAGCCTGTATGCTGATGTAATTTAAAGCACAACTTAGCATAAACTTAAAATATGGTCTATGCCGGCTTCTTCAAGGGCGTCTAGTACAACCTGCTTTCTTAAGTACTTGTAAAGTTCCTCCCCAGACATGTTAAGTATTTTATGCTCAGAAACCTTCAAAACAGACACTAGGAAAGAGTAAACTACGTTTTCTCCATCCAACAAAAACCAGTCCATTACTCTAGTAGCTAGGTCTTCTGGAACGTTATAAGTGCAAATAGTAGTTAAAAAAGGCTGGAACACGTAGCAACTTAAGTTTTCTTTTCTAAAATGCGCTTTTACTCGGGGGAGTCTTTCTTCCAGTGTTCTTTCGAACTCAGCAACCATTGCTTTGAACTTAGACAAGTCTGAACTAAGCACTTCTCTCCAGTTCTTTTGGAACATAACTTCCACAAAGGCCCAAAAAGCAAGTTCTTCAGTAAGCATGTTCACCAACAAGTAAGCTGCTATGAAGGACATTTCTTGACAGTACCCAGTGGAGGGGTCTAGGCTGGCGTAGGACTTGAGAATGTTGAAAAGTCCTGTTTGCCCGTACCCGTTTTGTTCGCTGAACATGTCGTGCAGTGGAAGGGTCCTGTTTATGTCTTTTTGAATGGCAGATTCTACTTTGCAGTCTGGAATGGTAAGCAAGTTAAAGTAAGTCATGGGGTGGTAGTGACTTGTGTACCGATTAGCCTTTACTAAGTAAGCCCAAATCTCGCCTCGGAGGTGTTTGGGAACTCCTAGCTTCAAACTGTTCCTTATTAGTTCTGTGTCAGAAACTCCCCCTTCAAGGACACTTTTCCACTCTTCAGGAGTGTATATCATTACAAAAAATTGGGGAATACACTTCTCAATTTGAGCGTGTCATCCTTGCGCAGGGGCCATGCTAATCTTCTCTGTATCGTTCCAATTTACTCGGACGACCCTAGTGGGCTCCGACCTTTAGTTGCCCAAATACTTAAAAACCTGTTTGTTTTTGCATATTTTGTTTAAGGGACATGAGCTTAGGAATCGTAGGGGGCAACTTAGACTTACTGCTTAGTTTGGCTTACAAGTTTGCTCAGAACAACCAAGTAGCTTTGCTCACTAAGAGGAAGCCTTATCAAGGAGTCTTCCACAAGCACCCTGAGTTTTCTGACTCCCAAGTGCACTCCCAAGTCAAAGTTAGGTTTGTGTTTAGTGGTTCCCAAATCCTGGAGTTCTTAGGCAACTACCACACCCTTAAGCTGCAGCCTCGGAGTGTTTTTGTTGACTTAACTGACTGTGAAGAAAAGGACTTAGGCGAAGTTTTGGCCATGCTGAAGAACCTAAACAACTACTTAGAAGGTTCTGTGGTGGCCCTTGTTCCTAACTGGGGAGACTTAGACAAAAGGTACTACTTTTTATCAAGGTTCTTCGAAGCACTAGTAGAGGTGGACAAAGAAATTTACGACTACAAATACGAAAACTACCAAGTGTCCCTTGAGCCTTCCCAAAACTCGCAAGTTCTAGAGTGCTACTTAGCGCTTAGTCAACTCCAGCATTTTTTTGAATAAGTTAATTACAAATTAAGACTTAGTTAGGTCTTTCGTTTTCTACATTTTTTCGGGAAATGATTCTGGACCTTTCTTTGTAGTAATCAGAAAAAGCAGGTTCTTTGAAGTCGAGTTTCTTCATGCTCGGAGCTTTTTGGTGCCGGTAAAGTGGGAAGTACTTGTCCTTCACAGGAGTGGCGTAGGTTTGTGAGAGCTTGTTAGGCGAGTTGTAAGGAGAAACTTCTTGTTTGAGTTTTTCTATCGACTGCGGACAGTCATTTCCGTTAATATGGACTACTTTGACAAGGTCTTTGGAAAAGGCCACACGGTGTTTTTTAGGAGTGCTGCTTGCACTTCGTATGCAAGAAGCTGGTCTGTCAGGCTTTTTAGGCGTGGTTTGTTGGCAGTTGTCGAGTTTTTCTCTGAGATAGTCGCATTCTCTTTGGAGCTGAGAGACCTTTAGAGAGTTTGAGGTGTTTTTGTCACGCAAAGTGGCGTTTTCTTTGATGTACTCTTCGTTTTGCTTTTTGAGTTTTGTTACTTCGGCATTGAGGTTCTGGTTTTGCGACTCAAGGATTCTGATTTTTTTAGTGAGGTAGTCAGTGTAAGGGTCTTCTTTGGAAGATGTGCGTGAAGAATTGAGCATCCTTCCTGCAGAAGCAGGACGGGTTTGGGGGTATCTTTGGGTTTCTGTTAGGTTTTGTTCTTGACTTGTCGGTTGGAAGCTGTGCTTAACTTCTAAAGAGCCTTTTGAGTCACTTGACAAGAACTCGTGTTGTCTTTGCTCGATTAAACTTATGTTTCTTTTAATTTCGTTGAATTTTTGTTTAAGCATCATTATCGAATGAGTTGCGTCGCCTTTTTTCATATTTTTACAGACGGAGTTGACTGTTCCAACTTTATTTATGTTAAAGAAGCTTTAGGCAAGAAGTAGAAGTTGATGGAAGGACTTTGGAAGTAGTGCTTTAAGTCTTTGATCAGCCACTTCACAAAGAACCTGGGGTTCCTGAAACAGTTAATTCCTACAAAGTACACACTTGAGTAAGGAGAAGCCTTGAAGTGCTTTGTGTAAGGAGACACTTCTGCAGCCAGGTAAGAGTTCTCAATCTCCTCCACCAAATACCTTAGTTGGCTTAAAAAACTTCCTTTGAGTTTAGTGAACTCTTCTAAGTTCCTTCCTACCACTTCTATTTTCAAAAAGTACTCAAACACGTCAAAGAACCTCAGTTCTGCAAACAAGCTTTTCCACTCTAAACCTTCAGTAAGTATTCTTTGGGACACTTCGTAAGCTAACTCGAACTCTTGCTGGATAAACATAAAGTTAGTGTAAGTAAGGGTGTACGCTGCGTTGTACACTGGAGAAGCAAGTGTCAAAATTGTCATAGGAGCTACTGAACGCTGTTTGTACATAGAAGGCACCAAGGACACACACACCCTCCAATCCCAGTTTTTGTAGTACTCAAAAAACTTACCAACTAAAAAAGGAACTGAAAGCCTTGAGTACTCTATGCAGATTTTCCCCGCTAACAAAGCCCACGCAAATCCTCCTAAATAACCCATACAGTTTGAGTAGATGCTTCTTTTGGTAGCCCAAAGCTTAACAGCTCTAAGTACCTTTTGAAACTTCTGCTTGTCAGGAACTAACTTAAGTAGGAACTTAGAGTTGCGGTACCCGTTAAGGGTAAGTAAACTTTGGTAGTCGCAGTCAAACAAGTCTTTTGAAAGACAAGTTGAGTCAGTGTTGGCAAACAAGAGGTCCACTTCAACTTCTTTAAAAACAAGTTTGATCAAAGGAACTTTGGCTGTAAAGATTCCTTGGCAGCAAAGAACCTCTGGGTCTCGCCTCAGGATTTCTAAAAGCTGGTTTTGGAAGCTTGTCCGCTGAACTCTTTTTGGAGCTACAAGGATCAAGTCCAAGTCTGAATCAGAGGACTGAGTTCCTAGCGAAAAGGACCCAAAAGGAACTATTTTGGAGTCTTTTACCCAGGCTTTACACAGACTTGATAGTTTGTTAATTACAGAGTGCATCTGCTCGTCCATACTGCCTGGCCTAGGGACTCCGTAGGACTCCAAACATACTTCTAAGAGTTCTGACATTTATATTTACTTGTTCCTATTAAATATTCGTTTTAATATGGAAGCAGTAGCACTTAGCTTAAGTGGCCTAGGCACTATTCTGGCTGTAATCGTGAACATTTCGCCTATTTCTTCTTTGTTGAAGGCAAACAAAACTAAGTCTTTAGAAGAAATTTCACACTTGTATCTACTCCTAGCAAACTGCAACACTACAGCTTGGGTAATCTACTCTCTAAAAGCTTCGAAATTTCCTATTTTGGTTCCTAACAGCTTGAACTTCGTACTGAGCTTAGGTTTTCTAGCTTGGTACCACAAAATAGCAGAAGACGCACTTAAGTTTTTAACAGGGTACTTTTTAACAGTAGGCTCAGCAGTGGCAGTGGGGTACGGACTTATTCCTATAGACAAACTAGGAATAGCCTGTGTAGTAGTTAACTTTTTGGGCTTTGCAGCTCCTTTGGAACAAGTGAAGCCTTTGCTGGCAGAAAAAGATCCTAGATATCTCGACATGAACGTTGTGGGTGCTTGTTTTGGTTGCAGTTTTGTGTGGGGAGTTTACGGAATCCTTACTAGGAACATTTTTGTAATCACTCCAAACATAGCAGGTTTTGTGATTTGTTTGTTGCTTACACTGATGAACGCTTGGGCTCGTAACTGGCTTCCACACTTTGTGTTTGGAGGTTTTGTTAAGTTAGTTGGCAAGTTTGAAAAGGAAGAACTGCCTTTAAAAGGCAAGCCAAATTAATTATTATTAAGTTTGTCAAAAGCAAAGTCTTCTGTGTTTTTAAAAGTTGAACTTAAAGTGGACTGGACTTCGTCTAGGTGTTCTTGTTTGATGTGCTTGAGGTGCTCTTCTTGCAGCAGTAAGTCTTGGTCATTGGACTCAACAATGCCTTTGATTTCTTTCGTGATGTGGTCGCTGTATGAGTACTTTCTGAGTAAGTTCTCAATTAAACTTTGGGCTTGTCTTTCCATAAACTTCTGTTCAACTTGGAGTTTGGAAAGCTCGTCAAAGACTTCTCTGTGGACTTCTGAAAGCAGATGTTCTTGGTGTTCTAAGTGCTTTTCCATTAATTAATTTTTAATTTGAGTTTTTTGACCACTTTTCGGTGGAGCCAAACGAAAAAAGGCAAGTACTGCAGAAACACTGCAAAGTTAATTTTGCGCAGAGAAATTAGTTTGATGCAGTTCCAAACTTCTTTTTCTTGAGTGAGGGCTGCACACAGCTTAGTTAGGTCTTTATACTTGATGACTTCTTCGTCAGAGTAACACTCAAATATTCCAAGCAGTTCGCTAACTTGTAGGCTGAGTTGGTTGCAGACGTTTTTGTCAATAAGTCCTTTCATGTCTAAGTTCTTAAAGTTGTACGCGTAAACTGCACAGAGTCCTACAAAGTCGTTTTTAGTAATTTGGGACTTAATTGTTATTCTGTGTGCTACAGAAATAAGGGTGTCCACTTTTTCACTAATGTAGTTTTTTCCTCTACCAGTTAACTTGTTGAAGTACGCAAAAAGGTCTTCTTTNGAGACGTNGCCTTTTTGTTCCTGGTCTATTTGACTAAAAGTCCTTTTAAAGTGGTCCACNACTCTAGAGAAGTTGTCCAGAACTTGCTTTAGTTGGGAGTCGTCAATGTGTTCGTGTCTAACGTAAGAAGTGTGTTTGCCCTTTACGTGCATGACTTCTTTAGGGATTTCTTGGGTTTTATTTACAGTGGTTTCTTCTAGTTTTAGGTCTCTTTGGGGGGAAGTGCTTTTTCTTTGGTTCCTGGGCGATATTGAGTTGGGTTCAAGGGACAGTTTGTGGACTCTTTTTTGGATTGGCAAGTATTTTTTGGCAGCTTTGACACTCTTCATTGTTGCTTGGTCTGAGCAAGTGTACTCTCTGTTCAACTTAGAGTAGTTTTCACTGACTCTGTTTTTGAAGCGTTCCTCAATGGCAGGCAAGTACACTTTAGGTTCGTTTTTTGTTAATTCGAGAACAGTGTGGGCTTTGAAAGCAGAGCTTTGTTTCGGACTCAAAGTAGACCTTTTGCGTGCTACGGGCAAAGTCTTTCTGCTGGGCAGAGAATAAGTAGAGAAGTTAGGACTGTTGTACTTAAGTTTTGTACGAGCTCGAATTTTAGGAATGCTTTCTTCCAGAATCGTCTGAACTACATTGAATGTGTGGCTTTTTCTTGACTTAGGAGACCCTCCTAGCTTCGAAGTTAAAAAGTTCTTGTAAGAAAACATTAGATTATTAGCATTTTCCTGAACAACATGAAGTCTTCTGGGCCATTTGAGCAGTTACGCCAATTAAGTTGTATGGCTCTTGGGTGTACTTGAGAGGCGCTGCAACTCTCTCGCCTCTCTTAAAGGTCCTAGTTTCGTCCTGAACTACTTTCCAGGGACCTGGGTACACTACTTCGCAGCTGGCAGAACTACTAAGTTTGTAAGCACATACTGTCATAGACCTAAACTCGATTCCGTCAACTACTTGCCAAGGCTCGCTGTCTCTTTTGAGGATTTGGACTCCTTCGAAGCCTGCGTTTTCAAACATTTCGCAAAACAAGTCTTCTCTAAAAGCCCCTGAAATGCACCCACTCCACAACTCAGGGTCGTTGAGGATCTTTTCAGTCGGAGTCTTGTCACACACTATATCAGAAATCACAGCTCTGCCTCCTGGCTTGGTTACTCTGTAGATCTCTGAGAAGAGTTTTTGCTTTTCGTCAGTGTTCACAAGGTTCAACACACAGTTAGAAACTACCACGTCCACAGAGCAGTCTGGGACTAGTGGTGACTCTTGTCTGAGTCTTTGGCACTCTCCCTCGAACTTGATTAAGTCTTCCACTCCACTCACTGGGTGCTGGTTCAGCCAAGTTTCAAGGGCCTCTAGGTCCAGCTTAAGGTCCTGGATCTTTCCTTTTAAGAACTTAGTGTTTTGGTAACCTATTGCGTCAGCTATTTGTTGCTGGTACTTTCGAGCAACGTCCAGCATTTCTTGGTTGAAATCCACACCTATAACCTGGCCCGACTTGACCTTTTGAGCAAGAATGTAGCAGTTTTTGCCCACGCCTGACCCTAGGTCGAGTACGGTCTCTCCTTCCTTGGCATACTGAGTTGGGTCGCCACAGCCATAGTCTTTCTGGAGTATTTCTTCAGGAAGGATCTTTAAGTACTCTTCGTCGTAAGTAACAGGACAGCAAAGTTTGGGCTCGAAGTTCCTAGCTCCTTCTTGGTAGCGCTTGAGAACAGCTTCCTGAACACTTTCCATTTTACTACTTATAATAAATGGCAGACTTAAACATTCAAGACGTGGTTTCGAACCACGAGGACCCAGAAGAAATGTTCCAGTTGCTTGAAAAACTAGGAGAAGGTTCTTACGGAGAAGTCTTTAAAGGACTGCACATCACTTCGGGCACTATTGTTGCAATTAAAAAAGTGCCCATCAACAACGAAATAGCAGCTTTGAAAAAAGAAATATCAATTCTGAAGCAGTGCAGGCACCCCAACATCGTAGGGTACATCGGGTCTTACATCAAAGAAGGCGAACTTTGGCTAATCATGGAATTCTGTAGTGCAGGGTCAGTTCAGGATTTCCTCAAGATCACCAAAAAGACTCTCAATGAGGTGGAAATCGCAAGTGTGTGCCAAGCAGTTCTGCGTGGACTTGAGTACCTCCACGACAACAAAAAAATCCACAGAGACATAAAGGCGGGAAACGTTCTTATGGATCACAGAGGAATAGCTAAACTTGCGGATTTCGGAGTTTCTGCACAGTTAGCCAACACTTTCTCCAAAAAGGACACTATGATTGGAACGCCTTACTGGATGTCTCCAGAAGTTATTTCTCGGTCGACTTACAACAAAAAAACTGATATTTGGTCTTTAGGAATCACTGCTATCGAAATGGCTGAAGGAGAACCACCATACTCCCACATACACCCAGTTAGAGCTATGTTTGCCATCCAAAAAAATCCTGCCCAGTCACTTACTGAACCCCACAAGTGGAGTTCAGAATTCAACGACTTCGTCTCCACATGCCTCACTATTGACCCCAAAAACCGCCCTACCTCGAAAGAGCTCTTAGTGCACCCCTTTATAAGGCGTGCAAAGGGTCCTTCTCTCTTGAGCGAAATGGTTCTGAGTTGCATGGACCACATCGAAAGGTACAGGTCGCAGCAAAGCCTCGAGGACGACTCAGAAGAAGAAATAGGCAGCCAGGCAGGGAGTATGGTGTTCAAGGGCACTAGCGAGTTTGACTCAGGCACCATGATACAGTACGGAACTATAGTTAACCACGAAGAGTCCAAAATGAGCACAATCATCATCAAAGACGGAAAAGGCACAGAAAACTTCGGAAGCATGCGGGTGGACTACTCAGTCGACCAAAAAGAAGAACCAGACTTCATGAGGTACGTAAGGCAAGTAGAAGACATACCTGAACCCCCTCCTAAGGAAGAGATTCCTGAGGAACTAAAAGGGATGTCACTCGACAACATTGAAAAAACCCTAAAAAGACTAGCTGTGGACATGGAAGCTGAAATCGAAGTAGTCAAGTCGAGGTACCAAGAAAGAATGAAACCCTTCAAAAAGGCACTTGAAATTCTAAGCAGGAAGTAATTGTAATTGTAAATCTTAGTTATCGATGAAACTATCCAGGTCTTGGCCTCTAGACTCATACTTCAGTAAGTAGCACACTATAAGTCCTACGAAACTAGATGTTGAAAAGGCTATATAAGGGTAGGCAGAATTTATTTCGTGTAAAGAAAGCAGCACGAAAGGAGACACAAAGCCTGCAAACCGGGCCCAAATGCTGCAGAGACTCAAGCCAGTGCCCCTAATACTGGTGTCGTAAACCTCACTTGTGTAGGGATATATCACGTCGAAGTAAATCAAGTCCAGAAACAGCATCACAGTTACAGTCACTATAAACACTGCTTGACTTATGTAAAACGAGCAAATCACACAGCCTATAGTTTGCACTAAAATGCAAATCAGCAAGGTTTTTCTCCTTCCAAACCTTTCGTTCTCAATCAGAAAGCAAGGAACCACTGCTGTAGGGATTTCTAAGGTGTTTATGATGGCTAAGTCCACCAAAGCTTCCTTGTCGGAAGAGTCTGCAGAAAGAGTCCGAGGCAGTATAAACACCAACCCGTAGTACACAAAGCCTGCTATGAACCACAAGTAAAACAACTGCAAAGTAACTACTAAGTACTTAGCACTGAATAACCTCTTCATTCTCTTCGAAATAGACTCAGCTTGGGGCTTCTTGGTTTGAGTGATCACAGAAACTTCTTCTTCGTTTAAGAACTGGGCGTTGTTTGCCTTAGCTATTTTGTTCAAAATAAAAGCAGCGTACTCGAACTTTTGGTTCAAAGCAGCGTACCTAGGACTCTCGTCGATCCAAAGCAACTGGAAAAACACTGAAATCCCTGAAGGAATCGAAGCTATCATTATAAGTTCCCTCCAGTAGCCTGAGTCTAAGCTCGGAATCAACCAAAAAGCCAATAGCACTACAAACAGCATTCCTACCTGGAAACACAAAAAGGTCCCTATGACAAAAGCCCCTCTGGACTTTTCAGTGCAGACTTCTACTTCGTAAGCTGTTTGGATAGGAATCAAAAACCCTATGCTCATCCCAACTATACTACGCATCAACACGAAGCTCCAGTAGTCAGGCATAAAAGCTGAAATCACTCCAAACACAAACAGTACTGTTGTTCCTGACAACAAAGTAACTTTTCGTCCTAACTTGTCACCTAAAGGACCGGACAACGCAGTGCCTATAATCATTCCCAAAAAGAGAATGCCTCCCATCAATTCTACTTCCCCGTCACTCAAGTTCCAGTCACTCTGCAGAATCTTGGTAACTAAAGATATCACCATGATTTCAGCGCCGTCTGAAAAAGTAATCCAACTTAGGTATGTAAATACTTTGACTTGGTACCAACCAAATCCTATCCTGTTGAGTATGGTGTCAATCGAAGAAGTAGCTGTTAACAAAATTGCTTCTTCCATTTATTATGTCTTTCAGCCAAAACAAATTCACCAACTTCATCAGTGCCAAAAGACTACCAACTAACATCTACCAAACTCAACAGTCCTTTTGCAAGTTAAAAGCCCCTGCCCAGGAACCCCTTGCTGTTTACTCGCCTTCTTCTTCTGAAAAGCCTTTGCAGGAGTACCTCCAAAAACCTTCTTCTACTAACTGGCGGTACGTGAAACTCCGCAAAACACACACCATGAAGTACGTCAAGTTCTTTATAGTATTTAGCCTCTACATGGTGCCTAAGGCTATTAAATCCGTAAACCAGAAAAGGTTCCCTCAAGAAATCCTCAGCAAAGAAGACCCTAGAAACACTTCAATTGGTGCAAGTGCTTACCAAGACAAACTTGAATAACTTACTTACTCCTTTCCCCAAAAATCAAAGACCCTACCCTTACGTTGGTGCTTCCGTAGGCAATGGCCTCTTCAAAGTCCCCAGACATCCCCATGCTTAGTTCTAAGGACTCAGGGTCCCTGTTCAAAGCTTGGCTCAGTTCTTGTCTGGCTTCTATGAGTCTTGTGAAGTCGCCTGAGTTTCCTCTGGCGCCTATAGTCATGAGTCCAGCTAGTTCTAGGTGCGGACAGTTCCTAGCTACATGCACTCCTAGGTCTACATGCTCGCCCACTACTCCTGACTTACTCTGCTCCCCTGAGGTGTTTACTTGCAAAAAGACTTTCAGTGGGTTCTCACGCACACTAGCAGCTTGTTTGTTTAGTTTGTCAGCCAAAGACTTAGAGTCTAGTGTTTCTAGCACGTACAAGTTAGGGACTTCTAGAAGCTTTTTGACTTTGTTGGACTGGAGGTGGCCTATCATGTGCCACTGGATGTCTGCTGGCAAGTTGGGTGCTTTCCTAACTATTTCTTCTACGTAGTTTTCTCCGAAATGTCTGTGGCCAGCATCGTAGGCTTGTTGGATTAGTTCTTCAGGTTTGGTTTTTGAGACAGCTACTAGTCTCACAGTTCTGCCTGAAAGGATGCTTTGGATTCTAGAGTTCACGCTTGCCAAGTTGTCCACAACACTACTTATCATACCTATTTATAAAGACACTTATTTCAAAGCATTAAACCTAGCCTCTAAGTCTTCGACCTGGGGAGTTTTGGACTCTTCTTGGACAGGTACTTGTCTTCCAGGAGTGCCCTGCAACTCCCCGGCTAAGTCCACTCCGATTTCGCTCAGGACTTGTCCTACGAGTTCTTCAGTTTGGGACTCATCTTCTTCGTTGTCCATGGCCATGTCAATGCCTTCGTCCATCATTTCTTGGGTCATTTCCATGCGTTGGTTTTCTTTGTAGAACTCTTTCATCATTTCGTTGATTTTGGGCAGTTGCATGGACTTGTTGAAAGAAGCCATTGACTTAGCAACTCCACTTAAAGCCTGACTCATGGCTTCTGTGGAACGCATTGTTTGGAGTCTGATTTCTACTGCCTGCAGTTGGGACTTCATGGAGTAGAACTTAGTGACTTGGTTGCGGATGCGCACAAGGTCTTTGGCCATGACCCTTACTGGGCCAATTTGGTTTTGCTTGGCCATGCGTTTGATTTCTTGGACTAATTTTTTCTCTTGCTGTTGGAGTTTGGTGCGTTCTCGGTCTACTTCACGCACAGCTTTTCTGATTCCGCGTTTATGTTCCCTAAGTTGCTCTTGGGGTGTTAGTTTCTGATTTCCAGCTCCCATTATTTATTTCTACTGAATAAAAAGCAACTTATAATAGTTATCAGCAGTAGTCCCACTTCATTTAAATTCAAACAAAAACAAGAAAATGGAGCGGGTCTTAAAAGATAGGACTAACAACCAGTACCTGGAAACTTCCTTTACATCAATATCTACTCGCCCAATATTCAAGCCCAAAAGGCTCAAGAACTCTGCACACACCAAATCTTCAACGCTCCAAAACAGTCCAGAACTACTTGAAAGGAGTGTTGAAAAGGCCGCAAGATCCCCCTCTCCGCTCAAAGCTCCAGTGACTAAAACCCCTGCTCCTTCGCTTCCTCACAACTCAGTGCGCAAGCACTTAGACTTCTCAGAAGACCTCTGCCAGTCCTTTTCTCAGCTCAAATCGCCTTCTCAAGGAGTTTTAGGAAAACGTAAACGCCGGGAACTAGATCTGCACACTAAACGACAAAAAAGGGAAAGCAGCGTCAAAATGAAAATGTGTGTAGAACTGTTTGAGTACGATGGGAGTCTGCAGCGCTTCAGGTGTTACAAGGAGCAAGAAGTTGTTGCTTGTCACAAGGTTTTACAAAACTTAATTGTTAATGAGTGCGACGACGACTGCCCTACAGACGATGCACAAATCACAGTGTGCATTTCAGAATTAGAAAAACAACTCAAAAAAGCCCTTGACAAAGAATTTAAGTAATATAACCTGCATTATGTATATTACTAAAAGTTTAAGTTAAGTTTGTATCTTTTGGTAGCTAAGTATGGTGCAGGTAACGAACCCCAGTAAACTCGTGAAACATATCAAAGCGTAGGGGTAAGTTTCTCCGAAGTAGTGCAGAGACAACAAAGTGAAGGGAGCTAAGAACCCAGCCAACTGCGTCCAAGTGTTGCTTAAGTTAGCAGCTAAACTCTTCACTTCTGAGTCATAAAGTTTGCTTGCGTAAAAACTAACAAAGTTAAAAAACAACAAGTCTAGGTATATAATCAAAGCTACTAACACCACAAACTCTATTTCACTGATCACAAAGATACAAACAAAGCATCCTAAGGTTTGCAACCCGATGCAAAGCATCAGTTTAGTAGCAGTCACAAAAGACTCCAAGTTAACAAAGAAACAAGGCACTATCGCAACTGGAATGATACTGTGGATCACAGCTAAGTCTTCTAAAGTCTCTCCAGAAAACAGTGTCCTGGGCAAAATAAACACTGTCCCGTAGTATACGAACCCTGACACAAAGTACAGCCAAAACAAACTCCAAGTCACTTTGTTGTACTTTTTGCACAGTAGTTGGCTGAACTTCTTTTTGAGTGGTTCTTTGGGGGCTTCTTTTGTCTCAGTTACTATTTTGAGTTCTTCTTCGTTTAGGAACAAGGCCTTGTTGGTTTTGGCTATTTTGTTTAAAATGAACTTAGCGTATTCGAACTTCTGGCTTTCAGCAGCGTATCTAGGGCTTTCGTCTACCCAGAGGAACTGAAAAGCCAGTGATATTCCTGAAGGCAAAGACGCAAAAACTATAAGTTCCCTCCAGTTTCCTGAGTCTAGTTCTGGAGTCAACCACAAAGCTACAAGCACTATAAAAAGCATCCCTGTTTGCAGAAACAAAAAAGGNCCTATTACAAAGCTGCCTTTGTTTCTAAAAGTGTTAAGTTCGGTTTCGTAGGCTGTTTGCAGTGGAATCAAAAACCCTATTGCCACTCCCAAAAGCATCCTTAAAAACAAATAACTCCAGAACTCAGGCATGTAGGCTGATGTTAGCCCTAGCACAAACAAACTCCCTGTTCCAGTCATTAAACTTAGCTTTCGACCCAGTTTACAAGCCACAGGACCTGAAACAAAGGTCCCCAGAATCATTCCTAAAAACAAAATTCCTGCAAGCAGTCCTGCTTCTAAGTCATTTAATTGCCAGTTGTCTTCTAAAATCTTTGAAACCAAAGGAATGGTTTTTATCTGAGCACCAATAGTGACAGAAAGCCACGCCAAGCAGAAAAAGACTTTTAGTTGGTACACACCAAAGCCAATTCTCCTCAGTATAACGTCTATAGAAGAAGGTGACAAAAGAAAAACCCCTTTTTCCATGTTATTAGTGGCAATTAGTAGTTGAGTGAAGGCAGGTCTATTTTAGTGGACTTGTTGCTGTGGTGACTGGGCTTTTTCCTGAGAGATCCTTCAAGGGACTTTCTGAACTCGCCTTTTAATTTGATTTCGTTGAGAATGGACTCGTACTGCTGTTCTCTTCTGTTTTGCATCATAGCGAATTCGTGTGTGATTCTGTTTTTTTGGTCTCTTTTTTGGTTAATTTTGGTTTGGATTTCTTGCATTTTCCTAATATGGAGTTTTTCGGACTTTTCAGACTGTTCTGAGTAATGCTTTTCAATTCTTTCTAAGAGTTCTTGGTGTTTGTTTTGCAGGGTTTCAAGGTACTCTTTGAGTACTTCTGAGTCACACTTCAACACAAGTTCGAAACTAAGCGGTTCAGTGCTCAGAGAAAAAACTCGTTTTAAGTGGGGAGTAGAAAACAGTTGGAGAGGGGCTTGTCCAAACTCCCTGACCAAAACTTGGTAGGCTTCTTGTTTGAGTTCAGTTAAGTTTTCCCAGTCAACTCCGTAACAAGTGTCTTGGTACTCCCAGTCCCTTTGCCTGACTCCAAAAGTCAAGTCTATCCAGTTGTGTAGGTACTTACTTACACAGTCACTTTCCAAAGCTTCCCTCATGATCTGTACAAAGTGGGTGGGGTCTCTGCACCACAGAGGAACTTCCACGTCTTCTAAAGTTTCGTCGCCCTCTGCTTCTAGTTCTTTTGTGTTCACCAAAAACTCTGCTGAGTAGTAAAACTCAGGAATGAGTTCTTTGAAGTCGTGCAAATTCTCCACTGAGGAACTAAAGGACTTGTCTATGCTAGTGAACAGTCGGCCGGGTGCAGAGAAAACCTGGTTCTGGTTCCTAAGCAGAAGAAAAGGCAAGTAACGCAAAAGGTAGTATGAAACTATAGACGGAGTTGAGTAGAAGTTAGGGAACAAAGAGTCGTGCACAGTTTGGCGGAGTTCCTAAGTAACTAGTACCTTAAGTCTGGAAAGTTTAGTAGAGTCAAGACAAGCAATAGGCTTTGAAAGGTCCCGGAAGTTAGCTTGCTCAGACAAGTTTAAGTTCTCTCCGTGGTAGTTGCGGATTACCCAAGGAAACACTGGGTACTGAGAAAAGTCCAGCACACACCTGTTGCCTAAGTTGTTTAAAAACACTAAGTACTCGAAGTTAGATATTTGGCCGTACCTCCATTTCACTGTAGTTTCTTCCAAAAGCTCAGTTTTGTCCCTAACTTTGGCTTTGTTGTGGATGAAACTTAAAATGCTGTTTCTCTGGACTTCAGTTTCAAAGACAACAACCAAAGGGAACTTGGATGAGTAGTAGTCAATTCTGATAGCGTTGTTTTTCCCCAAGTAAAAGTATTCTTGGACCATGTANACCAGTCTGAACTCTAAACTGACTAGCTCCATAGGCACAGCATTCACTAACGGGTAAAAGTGCAAAGAGTGCTGTGTTAGCACAAAAGCTCCCCACTGTTCACCTTCAGGAAGTAGTCTCTTAGCTTTTCGGTGCAAAAGCAAGTCGTCAGGGTCGAGTTCTAAGGACTTGCAAGCCATGGCAGAAAACTCTTTGTAGCGGACTCCGTATATAAGCAAAGCAACTCCTTTTTCTTCAGAACTTCGCGAAATCATTTCGAGTTCAGTGCTGAGGCGCAGAAGTTCTTCGTGCTCCATTTCGAACTTAAAGGAACTAGAAGTGTTTTGAGCTATTGCTGGGGAAGGCCTGAACCGGTTGACTACGTAGAAAAAACTGCAGGTCAAAAGAAACTTAGAGGAACTAAGTGCTTTCTTGAGGTTAGGCGAAGTTTTGTTTTTAGAAGGAAAAACTGAGTCTGAAGCAAAGCTGAAAGAGTACTTTAAGTCTGAGTTGGAAAGTTTGAGCTTGATGAGTGGCAAGTCGGAGTAGTCAGGTTCAAATATAAGGCTGCGTGTAGTTAGGTGGAGTTTTCCTTTTTCACTAAGTAAAGTTTACCTTTGGTAGTTGGTGGACTTGAATTTGGACTTTACAGAAGAAATAACTATTTCATTGGATTCCAAGTAAAACAGGTTAAAACTTGAGTTAGGCTTGGGACAACCATGGAATTCAGATAGCATTTAGTAATTATTACTTTGAAGTTCAAGTAAAGTTTTAATTTTATTTTGTTCTCTTTCAAGGGGTTTGATGGTTTCTTCAATCAGTTGGATAGTTTTTTGCTTTTCTTGGATGTTGTTTTGAATAGCTTCTCTGGAGTCTTGGCTCTTCCAAAGGTGTTGTCTGATTAAGTCAAGTTCTTCTTCGGCAGCTCTGATTCTGTTTAAGGCACTTTGTTCTTCTTCTCTGAGAACCTTTTCAGACTCCCTGGCTTTCTGGAAGTTTATTCTTAGTTGGATTATCTGGGCTTCGTTTTCTTCTTTTTCTTGTTGTAAGATTTCGCACCTCAGTCTGTAGTCTTGTAACTGTTTCAGGTAGTCTGGAGTGTCTTCTTCAGTTTTAACATGTTTGTTTTTGGCGTAAGCTGCAATCAAGTTCTGCAGAGAAAGGTTGATAGCTTGCGAAGCTATTTTGGTTCGGCACCAAGGACAGATTTGCTTGCCTGTTTTCGAGTAGTTGTCTTCTAAGCATTGCTTGCAAAAGGTGTGTCCGCAAGGGAACAGCAGCATGGGTGAGTGCTTCTTAGGCAGCATCAGTTCGAAGCAAATGGAGCAAGTGTTGGTTTCAAGTTCGTCTGCTACAGTTTTTTCTATTCTTTTTTGAGCTGCTGAAGGTTTAGGCAACTTGGAAGTAATTTTTTCAGTGAGGCGGTTGACTAAGTCGCCTGGAGAGATATCACTGGTTCCAAAAGACTCTCTTTCTTGTTCTATTGCTCGTTCGCGCATCCATTGGTCCTGCCTAGCTTTGAGTTGGGCTTTTAGCTGCTGAGCTTCCATTAAGTAATTAAATTAAAGCAGTTGGGGGATAATCTCAAGAGTATGGAACGCAGCTCTTATATTGTAATCATGAATAACTATCATTTGTACGAGGAAATAGGTCGGGGGAAGTTTTCAGTGGTTTACAAATCTCGCTACAAAAGAACTCTGCAGTACTATGCAATTAAGTCTATTGAAAAGTCAAGGAAAAAAATCACAGCAAACGAAGCTAGAATACTTGAAAATATTGCCCACGAAAACATTGTAAGGTTCCACCAATGGTACGAAACTCGGAACCACCTCTGGACCATCATGGAGTATTGTGCTGGCGGCGACTTGTACTCTCTTTTGCAACAAGACAAAAAGTTGCCTGAGTCCACTGTGGTTGACTTTGGAATTCAAATTAGGGATGCCTTGTTCTTCCTTCACTCAATTGGAGTTATTTTTGCTAACTTAAAACCTAAGTCAGTTCTTTTCAACGAGTACTCTGTGCTCAAACTGAACGGCTTCGAAAACGCTAGACTCCACTCAGACGACCCAAAGAGTTTCAAACTTCAAAGCGGAATGCCTTACTACTTAGCTCCTGAACTCTTTGAAGACTCTGGAGTTTACTCCTACGCCTCAGACTTGTGGGCTTTCGGGTGTCTTTTGTTTGAACTGGGAGAGGGCCAGCCTCCCTTTGTTGCTGACACTTTTGAAGACTCAATAACTAAAATCCTCACCCAAGAAACTCCTCCAGCAGAGTCTTTGAGTCCAGAAATGAACAACCTCATTTCCAAACTACTTGTAAAAGACTCCTCAAAAAGAATCACTTGGGAAGAAATAATGTGTCACGAAGCTTGGGGCAACTACAAACGAGTAGTAGAAGGAAACCTGCCCCTCCAACAAAGCTACCAAGAGTATTTAGCCAAGCGCGGAGAGTGCACTTCAGAGTCCTCCCTCAAAAGTCGCTCTATTGAAATGTTTAGGTTTTCCCAAAACCAAGAAACCAAAACTTACAATGCCCGCGAAAGCAAAGACATGATCAACTACACTTTTAAAGAACAAGAAAAAGAAAACATTTCTGAGGAACTAGCTAAGTCCTACGGAGTAGACCAGTTGCTACTGCACTCCAGTGACATGGACGTCAAGCCAATATTTGGAAGCCGTCAAACAGAGACCAGCTCCTACCAAGTAGTTGAACTGCCTGGACTAGAAAAGTGGGACCCCTACAAAGCAGCTGAAGAAGTCCACTCTAAAGTACTTGAGTACCACCTCAGTCAGGTGTACTCTATGCTCCAAAGTCAACCTCCTCACAACCAAATGGTTTCTATTTTAGTGTACTTAGAAGAACTTTTAGTTGGCTTTGAAATGGCAGACAAACTAGTTAATTCGGCCTTTGTAGCTCTGCTACTTAAACTTACACAACTCAACTCCTCCGAAGTCAACAACTTGGTGTGCAGAATCTTTGGCCAGATGCTGCGTCACGCAGGCTACATAGAGTTAGACTTAACTAAGTTAGGCTTGTGGGAGAAGCTTTTGGAAATGATGCAAGACTCAGTTTCGGAAGCAGTGGCAGCTTTGGGGGAGTACTTGTTTTACACTGCTATAAGAATGGACGAAGAAGAACTTGACGGCAACTGGGAAATACAAACTCACCATGTTGAGTTGTTTGAAAGTTTACTTGAGTACTCTGAACCCACTACTTTGTGTTACTTTGCGTGCCGGACTATTGAAAACGTGCTTTCTCAAAGCAAAATAGCTTCTAAAAAGTTTGCAAAGTACTCAATTGGACTAAAGATTGCTAAAGTATTTAAACAGAGTTCAGAAGAAGACTTGAAAGTAAGTAGTGCAGTAGCTTTGTGTCACTTCATCAGAAACAAACCTCAGTTGTTCAACGAAATCGTAAACGGGGACTTTGAGCACTTGTTTCTCAGGAGCTTTGAAGAAGGTGCTTTAAAAGTCCAGCAAGCTTTTTTAACTATTCTTTGCATAGCTCTTAAGCACAACCTGTGTATGATAAGTTGTGAAGTAGTTACTAGCATCTTGCTTCCTATGCTTGAAAGCCAAGTTATCCCTATCAGGGCCAAAGCAGCTTTGGGGTTCCACTTTTTAATCCAGCAAACCCCAGAAATCTTGAGTAGTCTGCACTTTACTTCTTTTTACTCAGTTTTACACAAACTTTCTAAAGACAAACATCTTTACGTCAAGCACTGCTTTTCACACCTGCTAGAAACTATCTCTGATAGCTGTGTGTTGCTACTTAAAGAAGGCAACCCCAAAAACTTAAGCTGCATTTCACAAATCTGCAACTCCCCTGTACGCTTCAAACTAGCTTACCCAGCTTTCATCAAGAACTTAGCTATGCTGGTAGCTATGGACCTAGGCAAGGACAACCACCTTGTACTCCAGGTCTGCGAAGCTCTTTCTCGTAACAAAAAACCTCTCATTGCCAACTCAGAACTCATGGTTACTTTGATGCTGCCAGCTTTGTTACAAGTACTTACGAGGGACTCTGACACTCGTTTTAGAGCACTCCAGGTGTTCAGTGACTTCTTTTTGCCTTTGCTGTTTGAAGACGAAGTGTTTGACCCCAAAGACCTAGAAAAGTTCAGTTCGCAACTTTTAGATGAGTTAATTAGGGAGCTGGTCCCTCGGTACCACGAGTTACTTGTAGACGAGGAACCTATAGTTCTGTCCAGTTTGAAGCTTTTAAGTGCTATAGTGGACAGACACGAAGGTTACTTAGAACTAATTAGAGAAGAAGGGCTTGTTCCTGAGTTTGCAAAGCACTTCCAAAAACAAAGTTACCGAAACAGCATCACTCTTATAAAGCACATTAAAAAATTGACTGTTTAGGTTAGCAATGCTTACTAAAAATGTCCAAAGCAGGCATTTTGTCTTTTTTTTGCGAAGAAAGCGACCTGCAGTCAGCTTTAAAAGACTTTTCAGGGTCTTTGGACTTTAAAAAGGACCGGCTTTGCAGTCTGCTAGGAGTGTTTTCTTGTCTTCTGCGCAGAAAAGAAGTATGCGAACGGTTGTTGGAACTATTCATAGTGTTTTTGACGGGGAACTCCAACTGTCGGGAACTCCTGACCTTTTTCTTAATTTCTTTTTCGATCTTTTTCGAACTTTTGATGTCTTTGTTCAGAGTGCTGAATTTGTGTCTGACCTGCTTAGAAATTTGGCTGTTTGTAGGCAGGAACTGCAAGCAGAGCTTCATAGCTTTTTTGAACCAAAAGTAGGACTCTTTTTTGGAGTGCCTCGAAAAAGGCTGTTCCGCTGAGAGTTGTATTTGCCTGCCTGTAGTGAAATAAGTTGTAATTACCAACAGTAACTTCAGAATCACACTTTTAGGAGTTACTTCAGTTTCAATGCTGAACTCAGGTTCTAACTGCTCAAAGCTCACAAACTGCAGTTCAAGTAGTTCTTCGGTTGAAAAGTTCACAACCCAGTTGTTTTCTTTTTGTATTCCCAAAGCTTCTCTGTAGTTAGTTTTGAAAGACCTGGGTTTATTTACACTGCACTCACTCGTCACCAAAAACTCCAATACAGGTTTTATCTTGCTAATAGTTTCATAGTTTTGTAAGTAGTGTGGACTTCCTAGTAAGTTGTACTGCGGGTTCAAAACTCGTTTTCTGATTCTAGTTGAAGAAAGAAGTGCTTTGTGAGTAGTGAGTTGGGCTTTACACAGCTTTAACGTGTTTTCCAAAGCCACCTGAATATGGGTTAAAGCTGACTTTGCTTGTTTGGCTGCTTCTTGTTTGTTGCCCATTTCTGAGTAGATTTGACTAAGCTGCAAGTAAGCTCCGCAAAGGAACTTGCCTTTTTTGACCTTTTCGCCCAGTACCTTATTTTGCAGACTTGTGTAGTTATTTTTGAAGTTGTTGCAGTTTTGAATGGAAGCGTCTAAGTAAGCTGCTGCGTTGGAAAGGTCCCCTAGCTTCCTGTAAGTCGCTGCTAGGTTGTTCAAAATGCAAATCACGTAGTTGGGGTGCACAGACCCACCTTGACTAGCAATAGCTTCTATTAATTCTTCGCCTTGGCACAAAGCGTCTAAACTGCTTTCATAGTCTTCTGTTTCGAAGAAGTTAACAGCTATGTTTAGGTACTCTTCTAAGTAGTTAGGCACTTCTACTTCGGAGATAACAGTATCACCTTGTTCTTCCATTATTTAACTTCATTATTTAAAGTTACTCTATGTACTTCATTAAACTTAACTGCTCAGTCTCTGATGCCTGGATGAAGTCTTCTTCCCTAGCTATGTCTAGTTCAGTGTCCCTGCGCACAAACCTTTTAAGTGCTTCTAAGTGATTAAGTTTAACTTCAGAGTTCCCGCTAAGAGCTAAGTGAACCAGCTTCTTGTTTTTCGAGATCCCGTGCGACAAAGCTTTAATTCCTTTAGGCCCAATAAAGTTGTAACTCAAGTGCAGTTCTTGAATAGAGTTGTTCCCTGCTAACATGTGTGAAAACTCTTTGGTGTCCTGATCAGTTATTCCACAGGTACTCATAACTAAGTTTTTCACCTTGTTGTTGATTATTAGAGCCCTTGAAATCTCCCTGCAAGGCAGTCCTGAAAGTTCGTTAGACGAAAAGTTAACTCCCAGCAAAGACCTGTTGATTCTAAGGGCTTTAGCCAGAGCTACTCCTCCAGCTACTTCTATTTTGTTTTGGCTTAAGTTGCAGAACTCAATGCAGTTATTTTTCAACAACCCAAAAGCTACTAAGCAAGCCCCTGAGTCTTTCAAGTTGTTTTTTTGGAGTCTGAGTTGTTTGAGTTTAGAGTTGGGCTTTACAAGTAGTTCTTGAACTCCTTGCAGAGTTTCTGAATTTAAACTGCACTCAGAAAGGTCCAGGTCTTCTAACTCACTAGAGAACTTGTTAAGTGCACTTAGCAGCACCACTCCTACCCTGCCTTCAACCTTGTTTTTTGAAAGGTCGAGTCTTCTAAGCTTAGAGTAACTTGAAAAGTTCAAAACACTAAATAAAAGTTCTTGAGTAGGCAGTTCTAAAAAGGGGAAGTTAAGACAGTACTTGTTAATCGACACGAACTTCTTTCTGAAAACTGAACTGTAGGACTTCCACTGCAGTTTTTTAGTTAAACGCTGAGTGAAAACTTCGTAATCGAAACTTTCGAGTAAGTTGAGTAACTTAGGAAAAGAACCCTGGATGAACTTGATCATAAAAGTGTAGGAACTTAGTTCTTTTTTAGAACCACTCAATATACTTGCTAGTTCAGAACTCTTCATGAGCTCGTCTTCAGGGCTTCTTTGAGGTCGAGGCGAGGACTCAACGTTTTGCTTGGCTACTGAGTTTTTAAGAACTTTGCGCTTGAAGCTCCTTGGTTTTTCAGAGTAAGTTCCTTTAATGATTGACTCTACTGCGTTGAGTTTCTCTGGCAAGTTCCTGAACTGCTTGGTTTTCTGGTGGATTTCTTCTAATTTTTGAGTTGCAAGGTTTGGCTCAGAGGCTCTTGGAGTTTTAAGGGTGATTTTAAACTGTTGTTTGACGTCGTTAACTATGCTTTCACAGATTTTGCTGGCAGCTCTGCGCCTGTTAATTAGGTGTTTGTCGTAAAGTAGTGACTTCCGAGGGTTGTTAGAAGAAAGTTCCATCTGGGCTTCACTAACTACTGTAAGTTTCTTTTGCAAACTGCTTCCAGAGAGTTCTTCGTTCATAGTGACGAAGAGTTTGCGGGTTTTCTTGGGTTTCCTAGGTGACTCAGAACTTCCTTCTTCAAGAAAGTTATTGAGGGACCCTATTTTGGGGGAGATTTCGGGAAACGAGTAGATGTTGGGGAGTTTGAGGCTTTGGTGAGAGTTTTGGGGCAAAACCAATGAAGACACAGAAGCGTGTTGTCTGCTTTTACGGCTTTGAGGTTTAAAAGTGGACATTATATTAACATGTTAACGCTTGGTTTGTTCTTGTTTCCTCAGAGTCCTTTCAGAACTTTTGAAGTTTCTTTTGAAGAGTTTTTCTTTAGAAATGCCTTTTTTCTGTTTGAAGTTGTCGTAAGTGCCTAAAACACTTGCTCTGTTCTTAAACAGTCTTTCGGAGGCTTGGATAGCTCTGATTTCTTGTTCTCTTTTGAGTTTTTTCTGGCGGGTCTTTCTTTGGTGTTCTTGTTTGCGAATCCTCAGGAGCATTTGGAACTTCCTTCTTCCTTTAAAGCCTCTGTAGAACTTCTGGATCTTAGTAGCGCTTCTGTGAACTAGTTTAAGTATCCTGAAATACTCTCTAGCCAAGTAACCTTTGTAAACCCTTTGGATACTAAGTGCAGCTTTGTTTTCAATGCAACTTTTGAACTTGTTTCGTTCTAGTTTGCCTTTCAAGTGGCTCTGGATGTTAACTACAGCTGCAAGTAGTTGCTTCCTTTCGTGTTTCATCTTGTTGAGTAGTTGAGTGGCTTTGTGCCTTCTAAAGTGTTTTTGGATAACTATGCTGCTTTTAGCTTCTAAACAAGTTTGTAAACAGATAAACGCAAAGCCCTTTTTCAAGATGCTTCTCAAAAGCAAAGCACCTTTGGTGTACTTAAGGTGTTTGCAGTGCTCGTAGGCAACTTTGCGCTTGATAGAACACTTTATAACTTTTATGCTGTTTTGGAAAGCTTTTTCCTTGTCAAAAGCCAACCTTCCTTTGTAGCCCCTCCAAGTTCTTTGGATGCTAGTGGCTTGTTTTTTAAGTAACTTGAATCTTCGCTTCCAGAACCTTTGGACCCTCAGTACTTTGCTACGGTAGTTCAGAGCTTTGACTCTTGAAATATAAGCTAACTTCCTTCTAAAAGACTTCTGCAGCACTACACAGGCCCTTTTTTGCCTAATATTTTTGTAGTTGTTTCTGCTTTTAGCGCCTTTTAAGTGTGCTTGGATGTACTTAATGGCTTTTTCTTTCTTGAGTTTCTTGAGTTCTTTTTGGGCCAAAAACCTTCTGAAGTGGCTTTGGACCAAAACAGCACTGACAACTCTAACTTGTTCCCTAAGCCTTTCTTTGCTCTGGATCCTTTTGAAAACTGACTGAATCAACAAAGCCAACTTAGTTTCTTTGGCTCTTCTAACTCTCACTCTAGCTATGAATTCCCTAGCAACCTTCTGAATAGTAAGTGCTGCTCTAGTCAGCACAAACTTCCTTTCCATCTGCTTTTCTCTGCGGATGTTCAGTTTTTCTCCACACACTTCTAAGTTGCACATCATAGTTTCAACTTCCCCTTCAGGAGGCAACTCTCCTTTGTAAAGAAGCACCCACTCGTTAGTATCACTTTTATTTCCACTTGGCACTGAAGACTCCAAAACTATTTCTAAAAGTCCCTCCGACATACAGTCCAGCATCTCTTTCATCCAGCCAGTTCTTTCTGCACAAGCTGGACTCAGGTTAACTTCTAAAAGCCAAGGCTTGTAAGTCCTGTCCAGTATTAAGTCGAACCCATACAACTCAAAGCACCCCTCTTTAGTTTCTATAGACTCACTCACGCTTTTCAAGGTGCTTATAATCAAGGAGTGAATTCCAGGCAATACTTGGCTGTCGTAGTCAACACCTTGACCAGAAAGGTACTCTCTGAACTGGAGTAGTGACCACACTGTGTCCTCTTGGCTTTTAGCAGCTGTTTTTTGAATAGTGTAATTAGCTAAGTGGCGGTAAGGGTCTAGGTTGTCTAATGTAAAAGTTTGTTGGCAGAGTCTTAAGTAACAAGAGTTGTAAAAGTACACAGTTAGGGGTTCAAAACTGGTTACCAAAACCCACTGTCTTATATCAAACTTGCACTGTCCAATGCTAGTAGGCAGCAGCAAAGGAGTTTCAACGTACTTCTGAACTACCCGCGATTGCATCTTTCCAGAGTCAAGGATCTCTTGCAAGTCCCTTAAACACTTAACTCCTGAACCACGGGCATTTTGCCCAGGTTTAAGTATCCAAATGTTGTAGAAGTCTTCTAAAGAAGCTTGTGGAGTAAGTAAGTCGAGTTTTTTAACTATGTGAACAACGGCATTTAGCATGTAGTCCGGAGGAAATTCCCAAGTTTCAGGTATATTCTTAGGCGGCAGACTTTGACTTAGTTCTACAAGGCCGTTGATTTCAGGTTCTGTGTAGAAACGCCTTCTGGAAGAATTGAGCCTTTCAGTTTGTTCACACCTGTCTGTGATTTTCTCTATGAAGCTCTGGCCATAGGTAATGGCTGACTTCAAAAGACCCAAGTTAGTAGGTTCTGAAGCTCCTTTTTTGTGCAGTCCAGAGTAGTACCTGAGGATGCTAAACACTGCAGTTTGGTTGTAGTCAGAAATGAACTCTTGGAGTTGGACAGAATCTCCAAGGTCGTAACACCTTGGAAAGATCTTTTGGGGGTTGACTCCGTACTCACTTACATTCCTCATGTTTTTGAGCAGACCACTTTTAGTTGTGAGTTGTCTGTTGTTGAAAAAGTGGTTGAAAAGCTGGCCTGGAAGCAGTTGTTTGTAGTCGTTGTCACTGTCACTAATTGTCCACTTCAAATGGAAAGCAATTGAAGAAGGGTTTTTGTTCTCTACCCAGCCTTTCTTAACCAGTGCCCTTTTGATATGGTCAGCTCCTCCTACAAAAACCTTAGTGGTTTCGGACAACTGTTTTCTTTTAAGGTACTCGTTCATAAGTAGGTTCAAGTCATTAGCATTGCGCCTTGCTAAAAGCAGATCTAAGTTTTCGTCCCTGTTTTTGTCTGACCTGTCTTGAACAGAAGGTGGACCTTTTCTCACTTTAACAGACTTTTTGTGAAACCCCTTAGAAGACCCTGCGTTCTTAGATACAACTGGCGTGGTGGACTTAACTTGCTCTTTAAAGCCGCTGGACCTAGACTGCACAGCTAAGTCACTGGGTCTTTTAGGACTTAGTTGGGTTTTGAAGATGGAGGGTTTTTTGCTTCTCTTAGGTTGGTAAGGAGACTCAAGAACTAACTTGGTGGTGGTTTTTTTCTGAGAAAGAGTAGGAAACTTAACAACGTCTTCTAGAGAAATTGTGGAACTTAAAGATTCAAACCTCAACTCAGGAATTTCAAGTTCTGACTGGATGGAGGTCCTTGACTCTGTTCGGGAGTTTTCATTCAAACTATCATTGGCAATTTTGAATCTGCGAGTTTTGGGCGTAGGTCTTCTGGAGTTTTTAGCAACCGAAACGCAGGGAGGAGCAGGCTTGAAAGGGTCTTCGAAAGGCAAGTAGAGTTTTTCCAGCCGCCTGTTACGTAGCAAGGATTCCTTTTTTTCCATATAAGTTAGACTTTATTTACATTAACTTTGATTCTAGCGTCGAACCAAGAGTGCTGGGAAAAGCAAGTGCTTGAGTCCGAAGAAGTTTCTTTTGTAAGGGCTTCTTTAGTAGTTTTACCTCTAAAGATAATTTTTACGTGGAAAGCGCACAGCAAACTCACTAGAAAAGTCAGTACACACACTGGAAGTGCTATAGCTATGCCTATTGAAAGAAGCCAAGTTTGGTCTTCTACAAGTTCCCTGCCTGAGTGGGTCTCTTGAGTGAGTTCACAACAGAAAAACAGCAAGAGTCCTGCTAAGTTAACTAATCCGAGTCCTGTTAAACTCACTGTCATCATCACAAAGAACTTGTAGTTGTTTTTGCCAATGCAGGTGTTCACAAAAGGACAGTGGTGGTCAAACACTTCCACGCAGTTGTCACAGACTCTGCAGTGAGAAGTTCTGGGAGGTCTGTAAATCCTACAAGTAGCACAAAACTTAGCCCCTGCACTTGGAGTCCTCAGAGACTCTGGAACTTCTCCTAAGGCTTCAAAAACCTCTAAACGAGGAACTATGCCAGGCTCTGTAAGAGTGGTGAGCCCCATAAGCAGTAGAGAGCTCAAAAAAACAGACACTGAACACGAAGGAAGGATAGGGGTTACTTCGTACCACAAGTAAGGCCCTGCAAACACCAGAAATAAAACTTCCAAAAGAAACAAACACACCAAAGCGAGTGTTTGCAGGCCTTGTTTACTTTGAGGCCCCAGCATTACGTGGCCGTTGAGTAAAAAGCGGTTTCTTCCTGGCCAAATCTGGTAGAGGTAGAGTGTTTGGTTTTCAGTTATGCTCAGTTTGGGACTTTTGGTGTTTTCGTCCATTGGGTTAATATTGAAGGCAAAATGAATTAAATAAATTACTATATATACTGCAATTAAGTAAAACAAAAATCTGCAGAACGCGGAGAGACGGGTTCAGCCGTGCTCATGGACGAGTCTAACTCTAAAAACTTCTCATCAAAAACTACAGGGTTAGTGTTCAGGCGTCTGGGCATTCTGCGAACTGTATATTTAGGAGAGTCTGAAGAACTGCTTAGCTCTCTCAAGTCGGGCACTGAGTGCCGCGAAAGAATCTGAGAAATTTCGGAACTAAGTTCCGATTCCTCAAAAATGTCAGCTTTGTTAACGAAAGGGTTTGTCTGTAATTGCTCAATTGTACGTCTCTTAGGTTGGGGAGAGTATATTTCAAAGGGCTTTCGGATTGGCTTAACTTGGTCCACCATCAAAAAAATATGTGCTTCATATTTTCTCTGCAACTTAGAACCTTGGGACATAGGACTTTAATGAATTAAAACTTTTAAAAGTCTAATAAAGAATGAGTAGGCCCTTTACCATGGAGGAGTGCAAGGAGTTCTTTGACTTCATCGACATCGACGAGTCTGGCTCCATCGACGCTGAAGAAATCCAAAGGCTCCTCAAAGTCCTGGGCTTCGAGGACCACTTAAGTTTTGCCGAAAGGATCATGATGGAGGCCAACGAAGGCACTTCGAAGGAAATCACTTGGCAACAGTTTTACAAAACCGTGAACCCCGAAAAAAAGAGCGATCACACCAACCAAGAAATCATGCGGGCTTTTAAGTTCTTTGCTGGGAAAGACTCGCCTCCTAACAAGATCCACTTCGAACAACTAGAGTTAGTTCTTCTGCAGTGCCGCTCTGAAAGAGAAGTTAAAATCATCATGAAACAGCTACCTTTTGACCATCAAGGTTACTTAAACTACCAAGACTTCATCAACACCTATAACTAGTTGATAACTAAGTTGATAACTGTTTATAACTGTTTATAACTGTTTATAACTACTTCTTGTTATTGCGAACTGGCCTTAGGATTTCATAAGAACCGGGACCTGGAACCCACTTTTTTTGGGAAGAAAAGTCTTCACTGAACCTCTTAAACTGGTACTTAGAAATTACTGCAGTGCGGGATTTCTTCCCAATTAAATAACTCTCAAAGGGTTTCTGGGCCAAAGTGTAGTTACCTACGCCTGGAACGTTTTTGGTAACGTCAGCAGCCATAGCAAAAGAACTAGGCGAATTCGACTTTTTAAAGGTGTGCCTGGGAGAAGACTTTTTGTCAGATATTAAGTTGTAGGACTTGTCTAGGTTTTTGTAGTAACCTGGTCCTAATTCAGTAGTTTTGGGAGACTTTTCTTTGTTGTTTTTGATGTACTTGAACCCAGGAGACTTCTTTTCGATCTGAGAAAAAGTTTTTTCGCGGTCTGTGTCGGACTTGAAGTACTGGCCTGCTCCAGGAGATTCTTCTCCATGGTAGTCAATTGTGGTTAGGAAACTCAGACCTTCTGCCTTGGAAAAATGGCCCATAGGGGACTTAGCAGGCGACTCTGACTTCCCTTTTTCGCTTTTGAAATAGTTGCCTGGACCTGGCACAGAAAGACTCCTTTTGGAAGCTTCGTCAAGTATAGTTATTCGTTTGGAATTAGGGAACTTGGAAACGTGGTTACTCCAGTACCTTTTTGAGACCTGCTGCATGTCTGGAGCATAGGAAGTAGGTGAAGGGCCTTTTTCTTTTTTGGGGTCGCCTCCAAACAAGTCTTTCTTTTTTGCTCGGCCAAACTTGTGCTCTTTGTCTATGAAGAGCTGGCCTCTTTTAGGCACTTGGTAGCCTTCCATGCCGAACTCTGGTTTGCCTCTGACGAGTTGGTATATCTCGTTCACAGGAATAGGGTCTGAAGTTTGGTTCCGAACAGGGGACGCTGAGTTAACGTCTGACATTTATACATGCAGGGCAAAGACATTAACTACGAGTTGCTTAGTTCCCAACTAGAACAACTTGAAAAACTCTTTGAAGAAGTTTCAGACGACTCCTACGTGCAGAATTTAACTACTCAGCTTCAAGCTAAAATAGAAGATTTAAATTCTAAATATAACAGTCTAGAACAACAAACCCAGTCCAAAGAAAGGCAAATTTTCGAGTACTCTGAAAAGGTTTCAGAAGCCCAAGCGTCCCTAGAAGACCTAGAAAAGGCCATTGTCCAGAAGAAACAAATCGTTTCTGAAAAGGAAAACGAGCACACCCAAATAGTAACTTCTCAACAAAAAATCCAAAATGAAATACTGGAGTTCCAACAAGAATTTGACAAACTCCTAGACGAGTACGAACAGGCAGTCCAGGTCTGGGAAACTCTCCAAAAAAACAACAAAATGCGTGCTGAAAAAATCCAAAGTCTCAAGCAAAAAGAAAAACTCTACCAGTACCAAATCCAAGAAATGAACCAAAAACTCCACAAACTCAAAGACCTAAACCGCCAAGCCCAACTAGAATACGACTCCTTAATGGAAAGCATTGTGTCGCTCAACAAGCACCACCAACAACTCTCCAAAGAAAGCCAACCCAAAGAACTCCAAAACCTAGAACACGAAACTTCTCTGGAAGAAGAAACCCTCCAAAAAGAACAACTCCACTCACAACACCTTGCCTCTGAACTCTATAAAAAAGAACAAGAGTTCAAAAACTCCTACTCCAAGTTACAAACTGCACAGAACTCCTTAGACCAACTCCTGAAACTCAAGCACCAACAAGAAGAACTCCGCAGCAACTACTCTGACCTGTTCGAAACTCTAGACTCCAAACAAAACGAAGTCTTCCAAAAACAAGAGTTACTCGAAAGCATCCAGGAAGCCAGCCACAACTTAAGTTCAGAAGTCAACTCCCTCAAACACACACACGAAGAGGCCAACCAAGAACTCCAGAACTTAATGCAGATCTCCCACCAGCTGTCACTCCAACTCAACCAACTCAAACCCGAACAAGAGAAGATCAAAAGGTTCATTGACAAGAAGTCCCAAAAGCTACAAGAGAAGACCCAGGCCCAAGAAGAGCTACTTGATTCCTTTAGGTTATTTAAGATCTAGCCTTAGGCGGGAATATGAAGTTAAGGCAACGGCCCAAGTCAAAGGCTGAGTCATTCAAGTCTTTTTGGAAGATGTACTGGACCATCTCAGTGCAGTACCTGTATATAAGCACATTATTCCACCACAGAGTTTTGGTCCAGTCGGCTTGAGAGAAGTTTTCTAAGTCGTACACTACTGAGTCGTAAATGTAACCAATGTCGCAGTCCATAAAAGCTTTTTTGAGGTCTTCTTTTAAGTTTTCTACTGAAAGTTCTAGTTCGTCCCACATCTTAAGTGAAGCATAGTATGAAATAGAGATAAAGTCGTCTTCTATCATCAGTGCAGTTTTCCTTCCAAAGCACTTGTCAGTTTCGAAGGAGTAACCTGGTCCTCCGTACCCACTCATCAAGTTTCCGAAGACTTGCTGGAGTTGTTCGTAGTACGCTCCAAAGGCCACACTTACTCCGCATATCAGAAGTACTAGTCGAGACATTTTTTTCTCTTAATCCATTAGTTAGAGGACTCTAGATAAATGTTGAAGGGCTTCAGAAGGTACTTTTCTGGCAGTGTTCTTGAAAGCTTGGAGGAGTTCAAGAGAGGAGTGCACTTAGTAGAAACCAACAAACTAGCTATGGCTGAACTGGAGTTTAAAAGGTGCCTTGAAATCCTAGACAGTTCTAAACTGCAGTCTCCTTATCACAGGGTTCTTTTCAAGCTTGCTCACGTCTACAAGCTCCAGCACAAACACCAACACACAGAAAAAACTCTGCAACAAATCATTGAAAACCACCAAGAGCCAGACGAGCTACTGCTTAATTCTTACTTGAACCTTATGAAGCAGTACTTGGACACGGACTTAGACAAGTGCATAGAGCTAGGCACTTCCTTTTCTGAGTTTCCTTTGCCAGAAGAACTCAACTCTTTGCTTGGAACTGCTTACTTGCTGAAAGGCCAAAACTTTAGTGAAGCAAAAAACTACCTGAAAAGGTCTTCTACAGGGTTTGCTCTCAATAACCTTGCCTGTGCCCAGTGGTGGGAGTCCCTGGGTGAACAAGACCAAGTCATGCCTAACCTATTGAGAGCCATTAAGGTTTTTGAAAACAAGGAAAAAACCTACGAAGTAAATCTTGAAAACCCTGACTT
>PR_CR_10_Liq_1_inCRDRAFT_1000237_pt1 | contig 34717 bp, 32 predicted proteins | sample PRCRCaboRojoPR_3_FD_10241 | JGI IMG/M metagenome (IMG submission 10241)
ATTGGTTTGGTTTGGCTTTTGGTCCACAGTTAAAGCTAATGGCTGGAGTATTTTACTAGGCAAAACAGGCCTTTTATAAGGCTGGGGTTTCAAGTTTTCGCTGCGGTAACTTTTTTCTTTAGGAAGGGTTGCCAGGACAGCTCGCGAGTCACCCAGACTTGCCACGAAAACACTGGTTCCGTCTATATAGACTACGACACAAGTAGTGCCTGAAAGTTCGCTAGGAATTCCACTGGCTTCTAAGCTCTTATCGCAAGTTTCAATCATTTCGCACAAGGCTTGTTCTGCGTTGCTTTGGAAGGTTTTTTGGTGTTTCAGGAAGTAGTCCCTCATATATTCTTTGCAAAAGCTAACCAGAGCCTCGCCTTCCCGGCCATGCCCGTCAAAAAGTACAACGACGCAGGCTTGAGTTCCTTCGACGAACAAAACATCGTCCTGACAGGGCTTGGAGTACTCTCCCCGGGGATCTTGGTTGGGAATGACACATCCAGTAATTCGGGCATCGTTGTATGTGAGGTTGACCATCTCAGACTTCGCTGGGTTGAGACTTAACTTAAGAGTTTCATACCCTACTACTCTTCCTAAGCTGTCTTTATCCTTAATTTGTAAAGTAGCTTTGTTTAAATATTTAGGTTCGAATAAGTACTCGATTCTTTGAGAACAGCAATTTCCCATCTTTAAATTTCTAGACTTATAGCGATTGACTAGTTAGTTTTAAACATCAGTGTCTACTTCTTCGAGTTTTGAAGACCTAACTCCATTCTGGGGCTTGAACCCTATGTAGTCAGTTTCTTCACTAGCAGTTTCCACCTTTTGGGGGTTCTTTCTTCTTTCAACATCTTCTTGGTGCTTTGCCATGGCTTCTTTGAACCCAAGAATAGGCGGAACGTAGATTTCGTTGTAAAGAATTGTTCCTGTTGTTAGTAATAAAAACCCTGCTAGCTGCAATGGAATGAATGTTTCCCAGCCCACAATAATGTCTACTATCCACACCAAAAGAGTCCTGGAAGTGTCGATGGTGGACCTAGCAAGTGCACTTCCGTATTTTGTAGTGGAAACTCCAGTCCAGTTAAGCATCGAAAGTGCAAACAAAGACCCCAGCATCAAGAAAAGCAGTTCTGCGTTCCCTAGTTCCTTAAAGGCATTGATAGAGTTTTCCACATACCCGTGGGAGCAAAAACTGTCGTTAGTGCAAGGTATCAAATTAAGAATAGGCAAAATCAAAGCGAAATAAGCTAGTCCTGAGAGTCCTTCAATGCCCACTACTTTCATAGGGTCAATAACTATATCGGACAAAAACTTCTCTTCAATCACCCAAACTCCTCCTGCAAAAAACTGACTAGCAAGCAAAACAAGCACTCCAACAAATGGGTTCTCAGCAGTACTAGCCTTGTAAAGAACGCTAGCCATGCCTACTAAGGTAATGCCAGCAATAGTCAAAATAACTCCTGTGATTTGGTGTCTATAAAGGGTTCTCTTTAAGAATATAACTGAGTAAACCGCAACAACAACAATTACAAACCCTCTAAGCATTTGGTACACGGATGCTGCTGACAACACCAGCCCAATCATATTTAGAGTGGACGCACACAAATCAAAAAACGCAGGGATTGCAAAAATCATGTCTCCTACTTTAGCGTGAAGGCCAGTGCGAGGAGGCTGATTCTCTGGAATTAAGGACTCATGATCAGCTTGCTTGTTCCTTTTCCTCACTGTGACTATAGCAAAGTAATAGGACAAACAAAGAAACTCACCGAAAAACATGGACATGCACTGGAAGTAAGGGTGCTTAAAACCCAAAATATCCATTCCTTTTGTAAAGATAGTGTTCAGTGTTCCTGATATAAGCATTCCAATCATGAAGAGGTATACAACCAGTCTGCTTACTTCTCCCATATTTTATTCCCCATCCGCCGATCTTATGGCTTATAAGCTTGTTTAGGGTTTTTGGGTGAAGTTTGAGTTAAATTCAACTGCAACTTCTAAACTTACAAAAACTCCACTAGCTTGCAGCAAAGTCTCTGAATGAAGTTTAAGGTTTTTTTATGAGTTTCTGAAGCAAGCAGTTAATTCACCCTATTCTTTGGGACACTTAAAATTTAAGGCTATAAATGGCAAAATCTAAGAATCACACTAACCATAACCAAAACAGGAAACACCACAGAAACGGAATAAAGAGGCCCAAGAATACACGCCTGTCTTTAAAAGGATGTGACATCAAATACCGCAAGAACAGGAAATTTGCCCAGCTCAACGACCCCAACATCAAGCACCAGAAAGTAGTAGCTTAACTAACATCCTTACTAACACAAGAGTAGCTCAAACAAATTAAGTTAACATTAGCCGCCAAATCCGTAGAGAGTTTTGCCGTGTCTCTTGAGGGCGTAAACAACATCAAGAGCTGTGACGGTCTTTCTCCTTGCATGCTCTGTGTAAGTCACAGCGTCCCTCACGATTCCTTCAAGGAAAACTTTGAGGACGTTTCTAGTTTCGTCGTAGATAAGTCCGCTGATGCGCTTGACTCCTCCTCTTCTAGCCAACCTTCTAATGGCTGGTTTGGTGATTCCTTGGATGTTTTCCCTTATCACCCTTCTTTGTCTCTTTTTAGCTCCGACTTTGCCAAGTCCTTTTCCTCCTTTTCCGCGTACAACCATTATATTTATAATCCTTCCGTCTCACCTTTTATACTTCAAAATGTATCCTTGGAGTTCCCAATCTCTTTTTTCATTGGTTGCTTTCGACTTGGGTGCTTTGGTCGAATTAACCAATCATATTTAAGATTGCTAGTTAGTTAGATAGTATAAACTTGAGTCTGCAGTGGCAACTAGGCATAATTATGGTGACTGATGGAGAGATTCGTGTGGCGATTATTTCAGTTTTAGGAACCTGCTTTTTGCTGAAGTTGCCTGACTTTATAAGCGTAGTAAGGGATGAAGGTTTATTTGCATATTTAAAAGCAAGAGTAGTCAGAGTTTTCCTAAAGTTCGGCAAGTTTAAGGAACAACTCCAGAGTGAAGAGGAAAAGGTTAAAAAGGCTTTCCAAGAAGCACTGTTTAAGCACAGAGAAAACAGGACTCTCCAGATGCCTTTAAAAGGACTTAGCGAAGAACAGGTCCTTAAGCAAGTTGAGGCTTGGCACATAAGGGACTTAAACTTAACGAACCAAAGCAGAATTTCTGGAGCTGTTTACTACGGGGATTCTAAAGTTTACGACTTGGCAGCCCAAGTAATGAAGAAGTTTATAGTGGCGAATCCTTTGCACCCCGATATTTTCCCTTGCATACGTCAGATGGAAAGCGAAATTGTGCAAATGACCATTCAACTTTACAAAGGAGGAGAAAAGGCCTGCGGAGTAATAACTAGCGGAGGCACTGAAAGTATCGTTATGGCAATGCTAGCTTACAGAGAGTGGGGCAAGCTCAAAGGAATCAAAACCCCAGAAATAGTTTGCTGCAGAACTGCCCACGTAGCCTTTGAAAAAGCTGCTTACTACCTAGGAATGAAGATCAGGTACGTAGAATTCGACAAAAACACCCAACAAATAAAGCTCAAAGAAGCTAAGAAAAAAATCAACAGAAACACTGTAGTGTTAGTGGGCAGTGCACCTAACTACGCTTCTGGAATATTGGATCCTTTAGAAGAACTAGGTAAACTAGCACACTCACAAGGCATTAACTTCCACATCGACGCTTGTTTAGGAGGCTACTTGCTCCCTTTTATGGAAGAGGCAGGCTATTCGATTGAACCCTTTGACTTTAGGGTAACTGGAGTTACTTCGATTTCTTGCGACCCCCACAAGTACGGGTACACTCCTAAAGGAGTGTCTGTAGTTATGTACAACTCGCCTGAGTTAAGGCGTCTCCAGTACTACAGTTCCCCAGACTGGACTGGAGGAATATACGCCACTCCAACAATTGCAGGTTCTAGAAACGGAGCAATTGCAGCTGGGAGTTGGGCAGTGCTTATGCACTTTGGCAGAAACGAGTACGTAAAGTGCACTGCAGCCATTATGAAATCTGCTGCCTACCTCAAAGAGAGCATCTCAGAAATTCCACAACTTAAAGTTTTGGGAAACCCTAAAATGAACGTGGTGGCTTTTAACTCAGACATTGTAAACGTGCACGCAATAGCAGACGCTATGGGTGAGATAGGAGGCTGGTCTTTAAACTACTTGCAGTATCCTACTTCTCTGCACTTCTGTGTAACTTATGCTAACTGCGGAGAAGCAGAAGCTTTTGTTGAGGACTTGAAAAAAGCAGTTCACAAGGTAGAAAGCGACCCTAACCTTAGCAACTATGAAAAAGCTGCAATGTACGGAATGGCAACTCAAGTTCCTGATAAACAAATTTTGGGAGGAATGCTTCACCACTTTTTAGACTGTTTATTTACAGCGTAATTAACTAGTTAATAGTTTGAATAAGAGTCCCAAGGTATGCCCGATTTCTGTAGCAAATATGATCGGGTATGGGTAAACTTGCCAAGGCACTTCTAAATCCCAGTCAAGAGGAAGCTGAGTCACAGCTAAGATCGCAGCAGCTACCGTAACCTTTTCAGGCGCTTCAAAACTTCCCTTTAAGGCATTAGGAACCACTACATACAGCCACAACAAACTACTCATCCACAGAAGCTGCAAACCTATTGTAATACTTACTCAATAGAAGCACCTAAAAGTACCACTACAACAATTAGCTGCAGGGAACCCTTTGAAAGGGTGTCGTAGATGCTTGAAAGAGGAGGGAGCTTGCGGTTCATTCTTGTAAACACTAAAAGGTAAAAAGGCAAGTAAGAGAAAACAAAAGATATCAAGAACCTAGTTGTATCTGAGTAGAAACTAAACAAGCTCAGGCAAAAAGCACAAGAGCAAGCTTTGAGTGCTAAGGTGTATAGTGATACTTTATCTAGCATATTTATGCATGGGTCCCCTTTGTAAGTTTCAATATGGGAAAGCAAAAGCCTGCACTGAACTTAGTTAAGGTGGAAATAGGCCTTTACACAAGTGGCTTTGCTAGGCGCGAAAAGCAAGTAAAGGAACCCACTAAAACCCAAACCAAAGACCACGAGTCAACTAAAAACTACCACCAGTTCGTCCAAAACTACTTCAAAACTTTGGACAACTACATAAAAACCCTTAAAGAAAACAAAACACTCCAAGCTCTGAAGGAACTAAAAAACTCTCCCCAATTCACAAAACTCTTCCAAATTTTGTCCGAAAAGCACAAAACCGACAAGCTTTACGACCTTAAAAGACTCTACCTTAACTTAGAGTACCTCAAAGAAACCATTGGGAAGTTACTAGAAAAACCAACTGAAACTGAAATTCCCTTCAAAAAGTCTACCAATTGGACCCAAAACCTCCAAAACTCAGTATCCGTCATCAGCAAGTTAAGTGCGCTTCAAAAACTCCAGTTTAAAAAGTTGCTTTTCGAAACCAGAAAAACCCAATTCTTTTAAAGATAACTTAATCTTGCTTAGCTTCTTCTTGCTGAGGAGTTTCAGTCAACTTAATAGCTGCAGCTATGAAAGTCATGACCATCTTAGGGTTCACCTCACTCAAGTCCTCCCAGGTGCAGAACACAGAAGCTCCCAGTTTCCTAGCAACTGAAATGGCGTACTTAGCGTTGACTTCTTTGTCTTCGTCAGTTTCTCCCTCAGTAACTATTTCCCAGTTGATAGCGCGGGGTTCAATGCTTGCTAGGAGCTTTATCAAAAAGACTCCTGTGCTGATGGACTTGTCCCTGAAACTACTGATCTGAATGTCTCCAACCCGGGAGTTAGCCCACTTAACCATGCCTTCTTCAGTCATTTCTCCTATGATTTTAAGAGTAGCGTGCCTAACCAACTGCCACACATACCCTAAAATAAGTTTCTTGTTTCCGTCTACGATGTCCGTTCCTCCTAGGCCAATTAGTTTGAAGTTGAGTTTTTTGCCGCACTCAATTACAAGGTTTCCGTTGGAAATTACTTTGAGTCGGTGGTTGGGTTTGGCTTCCACTCTTTTCCAGTCAACAATTCCGGGTTCCACCTTGTCCAGCACCTTCAGAAGAGCAAGTCCGTCTTTTACGTCTTCGTAAAGGTTGTTGATGTATAAGTTCTCTATGCCTAAAGAGTTAATCCACATTCTAAAAGCACGCTCTTCACGAGTTCCTTCTACATCGTCTTCGATCAGAGCTGCAGCTTCGTAGAGTTCTTCTTCGGTTGCGTACAAACCTGGGTTGGTGTTGAATATAGCAGCTGCAAAAATAAGATGCAGCTTGTTGTTTCCACTTAGTAAGTCAGAAGACCTAGTAAAGGTGTCTACTCCTAGTTTCTTTGAGTTTTCAATGACTTTTTCAGCTCTGACGTTTAAGTCTTGTTCTTGAATGGCATCCTTAGTGCACGACTCAGGGTCTATAGAATTCAGCAGAATTGCGTAGCACTCGCAGTCTTTTACGTCACTTGAAAAGTTGCTGATCCTTCTGGAACTGCCTGACTTCTGCAAGTGGTAGTTAACCCACCTCATTAAGAGTTCTTCAGGGGGCAATTTAAGTAAGTCAGTGAGCTCTTCGTTTTCTTTAACTAGTTTAACCAACTCAGGGTGGGCCTTTAAGTTAATGCTACTCAGCATCAAAATTTTGATGATTTGCCAGATAAGTCCTAGCACAAGGTGCTCTTTTTTCTCTATGATGGACTCTGGGAATATAGACACCACAGTGCACCCAATTGACTTAGCTGCGTTAAGAGCAAGGTTGAGGTTTTCTTTAGTTTGGAAAATGTTAATGTTCTGCTTAGCGTTAATTGCTTTTTCAAAGATGGTTCCAGGGGAAGCACAGTTGATTAACTTGCAAAGCAAAATTCCGCTTACGCAGTTGTCGAAGAGGTCTTCGTTGTCAGGGTTCATAGGCATCATGTAGTTGATTTCCTCGTCACCTGCTAAGTAGTGGTTTATGATTTGCACAAAAGCAGACTTTTCTTCGTGGCTGTAAGAGTGAATTGTTCCGTGGACTCGCAACACTTGGGTGATGTTGCCAGCTTTAGTTCGGAGTTCTTGCTTCACGGCGTCAGAGACCTTAAGACCCTTAAAAATGTTAAGGAAGTTTTCGAAGTTAAGCGAGTCTTCTTTGTGCTCTTCAACTCTGTTGAGGATTTCAGTGGCTTCTGACTCAGCTGCGTCTCTTATTCCTAAAGAGGCCATCATGTCTTTAAAGTCTGCTTTCTGGATGTTTCCTTTCCCTTCTGGGTCGTAAGCACCAAAGATGTTTTGGAATATCTGGAAATCCACAGGGTTGAACTCTTTCTGCAAGTTGTAGTCTACTTGGTATTCAGGGCGTTTGTACCCCTTTTGCTCTTCTTCGCCTTCCATATTTTTATCACCCATTACTTAAACTTAAAAACCTTTTCCCTGATGGGAGTAGTGAACAACCGGTAGTTCAGCACACTGGTGTTGTAGCTGCTAAAGCTGTTGTTGAGGGAGCTGCTTTCGTTAACTTCGACTTCCTGGTTTTCTGTGTCTTGGTGTGTGTAGCCTGTAGTGTGGAAAGACCTAGCAAAGAATAAGTTCTTAGCGCTTTTCGAATTGACTACAGTTGGTTGCTTTAGACGCGAAGGCGTGTTTTCTTTTGAAGGCGAAAACTTCAGTTTGTTCTGAGGAGCTGTTTGGGGAGTTTGGACTAGGTGTGAGGCCTTAGGAGTCATTGTGAGTAAAAGTGGTGAAGCTTTAGGCTTGCTTTTGCGTCTGAGTCTTTTTTGCTTGATCACTGTGTTGGGAGTGCACATTTGTGGAGGTTCTAAAGAAGGTTTGGCCCTTTTCTTGGCTATTTCGTCTTTAATAGTTCTCTTACGTTTTAAACTTGGAATGTTTGAATTCATATTTAACGTACTATTTAATTTGGTATGAAAAGAATTGTCCGACGGTTTCAAACCTAGTGGATTTATAATAAATGGCAGATAACCCTTTGACTGAGAGCGACATTCAAGAGCTCAAAAATTCCTGTAAAGCGTTCAAGAAGGGCGGAGACGAGTCCAACCTGGAGGTAGTATTTAAGATACTTGACAGGAATGGGGATGGAGTTATTCAGGCAGAAGAATTGAAAGCTGTTGCTATGCAAGCCTTTGGTAACGAACTTTCTGATGATGAAGTCCAAGAGAATATCAATAAGGCTGACACCAATGGAGATGGAGTCATCCAGTTATCCGAATTCATAAAAGTAGTTAAGAGTGAAAGAGAAGAATAATCATTATTACGTTATCAAGCCCTTGGGTCTTTTTAGAGTTACAGTGAGAGGAGTTTGCTTCACAGGTCCTTTTTTTCGCTTGCATTTTCTCTTCTTCTGGACACAGTTGCTTGGATTTTTTGTGTTTGTTGTTTGTCTGGTGTCCACTTTTGTGCTTCTGGGTAGTTGTGGTTCTTTCTTTTTTTGTGAGGGCTTCCTTCTTTGTTTTCTTGTATCCACTTTTGTTTCTCTGAAGGTTGTTTGGGCTTTGGAGCTTCTCTCCCTCATTGTCCTTTTTAAGCTGGGTGCGCCGCGTTTATTGTTTTCTCCTGATTCCTTTTTCCTTCTGTTAGTCTTTTTGACTAACTCCTTTTTCTTCCTGTTTCGTCTTTTCTTCAATCAGAATTGGTTCTTCATCGTCTAGTAGTATCAGTTCCATTTCTAGCAGGTTTCTCGTGGCTGCATCGAGCAGTTTGTCTTCTTTGTTTTTTTGGTGAGAGTTTCTGTTTTCCTTCTTTATTGCAAGCTTCATATATTTGTCCGGGTTCTCCAGATCTACTTCCTCTGACTGAGTCTTTGCTCCATTGGTAACTTTCATTGTCTAAGTATTGTTCTTTGTTAGGAAATTCGGGTCCTCTATCAAGTGTCTACTTTCGAGGCCATAGTGAAAGGTAATTTGAATTTGAATTTTATGTTATCGAGCCCTTAGGCCTTTTTAAGAATACAAGTAGTGATGACTTTGTTGCGGGCCTTTTGAGTTTGTTACAGTTTCTTCTTCTGTAAACCCAGTCAACAAAGTCTTTAATGGCTCCGTCAATTTGTTGTGCCTTTTGGTTTGACCATAGTGAAAGGTAATTAATGATTTTATACTTAGAAGAAACACGAAAAAGAACAGAAGACCAAAAACACAAGAAAAAGCCACCCAGTAGAGGCCTAGGCGACTTTAACTAGCTCGAATAAATAAATAGTTTTATACTTGGGTCATATTTTCTAGAAACAAGGCATCATTCAGTCCAAGAACAGCAACATTTATTATAATAAATGGCAGACAACCCTTTGACTGAGAGCGAGATTCAAGAGCTCAAAAAATCTCTTAAAGCGTTCAAGAAGGGCGGAGACGAGTCCAACCTGGAGGTAGTATTTAAGATACTTGACAGGAATGGGGATGGAGTTATTCAGGCAGAAGAATTGAAAGCTGTCCAAATGCAAGCCTTTGATCAGGAACTTTCTGATGATGAAGTCCAAGAGAGGATCAATAAGGCTGACACCAATGGAGATGGAGTCATCCAGTTATCCGAGTTCATAGAAGTAATTAAGAAGGGTCGCTAACTTTGGCTCAAGGTTAATTGATTCTACTTTACCCTTAACTCTTTCTACTAACTCCAAGAAATGGTCCTGATCTCGTATTATTTCATAAGGTTCTTTGGCTAACTAATAAATGGCCGTTCAACCCTTATCTGAAACTCAACTCCAAGACTTGAAAAACGCAATGTTCGAGTTCTACGAAAACAACGATGACTCCAAGCTATCCATACTTTTTGAGCTATTCGACAGAAACTCAGATGGTTGCATTCAATCAGAAGAATTGCAAACAGTCATGAGCCAGACAGCAGAGGAAAGAGTTTCTGATGAAGACATCAAAGAAATGATTAAAGAAGCTGACACTAACGGAGATGGTGTGATTCAACTGGCTGAGTTCGTAGAGATTATGAAGAAGCACCGAAGCTAATAACTAATAAAGATGAGACTTTGGAAAATGCTAGGGATGGCAGGAGGCGCAAGTGCCTTATGCTACTGTGCCAAACAACACAACTACCTACACATTTGGGGAAACGGAATGTACGACCCCAGACCAGGACACCCTGAAGATTTGCTCAACTTCAGTAACTTTTCGCCTAAACTCATATCTTATTTTAAATCTGAGAAGTCACCCAACTTGAAAAGTGTGAGTTTTGGACCTGGAGTCACCACAGCTCTAGACGAAAAGGGAGATGTTTACATTTGGCCAGAGCCCGTCTTAAATGCTTGCAAACTGCCAAATGTTGACGACAAACACAGAGAAGTCAAGCTCCTGCACTCCAGAGGCAACTTTACTGACCTCAAGTGGACTAAAAAGGTGCTTTTTGCCCTCAACAAAAAAGGAGAGGTTTGGCAGTGGAGGTTTGACTTAGACGAAAATCCGAAAGTGCGCAAGGTTCCTTCACTGAAAAACATCACTAAAATAGCCACAGGAGAAGACCACTTTGTAGCTTTGAACAAAGAAGGACAAGTCTTCACTATGGGAGATGACACTTTCGGGCAGTGCGGACAAGAAGAGTTTGCAAGACAACTAGACAGTCCCTACTTAGAAATCAGGTACCCCAACCCTTTACAAGTCAAAAAAATTCCTAAAAAAGTCACAGATATAGCTTGTGGGAAGTACCACACAGTTGCAGTTTTGGAAGACGGACAAATCATGGGCTGGGGAAGGAACAACAAAAACCAACTAGGGGACATAGAGATACGCATGGGTAGAGCCCCAGCACCTGTGTCCTACGAGCCTAACTTTCTAAGGGCTCCTGAAAACGTAAGTATAAAAAAAGTTGCTGCAGGCGAATACTTCAGCATCTTTGTGGGAACTGATGGAGAAAGTACAGAACTCTACGGGTGTGGACTCAACTCTAGAGGCCAACTAGCACTGGGGTACTTAACGCACTCTTCCAATACGATCAAGATCCAGAACCTTTCTAACTTCGTAGTCAGCGACGAAAAAGGAATGAAGCCCGTAGAAGTAAAGCAAGTAGAGTGCGGAAAAGAGCACTGCTTAGCTTTGCTGGATGTAGGAGCTGTGTACTCGTGGGGAGGAAACGAGCACGGAGAACAAGGCAACAAGAAAAGACTCATCCAAGACAGACCTAAACTTTTAAAAAGGTACGCCAACAAACAAGTCTTAAGCGTTCATTGCGGCCAAAACAACTCTGCTGTGATTTGGACTAAGTAACATGTTAAAAAGACTTATCAAAAGACCTTTTAAAAGAGTTGCTTCTAAAGTGCAGAGGAGTTTTTTCAGTAGAAAGCTTTGTGTACTTTTCCCTGATGAGTCGGTTGGGGTTGCAGTCTCTCAGGGTTTCAAGGGTGCCTTTGAAGTTCTTGGACCTAGAGCTAGGTCTGTTTATGCTGCCTGGAAGGGGGATTCCTTTTAGTTTAATGATTCTAGCAATTTTTTTCCTTACGTCAGGTGTTGCTGAGGGGAACTTTCTGTCAACTGGATTATAGAGTTTAGGAGTTTTTGTTCGTTTTGAAGAGTACTTAACTAGTTTTTCCCTGCGCGCTTGTTTTAGTTTTTGGTTCTGCTTCAGGATTTCTAGAACTTCCTCTGGAAAGGTGGAGTAAACATCTACTTTTTTAAGGATTCCCAAAGTTACATGGTCAGATGCCACTCTAAGGTCGTAGTCAGTTTTTTTCCCCAGTAAAACGCAGTCTTCTCCGTAGGTGTTCCCAGGTCCTAACTTTGCTATCACTAAAGGGAGTTTTTCTGGAATTTCTTTGGTAACTGTGCAGTCGCCCTCTAGAATAACCAGTAAGTTCTCTATAACAGAACCTTCCTTAACTACTATCTCTCCCCGCTTAACTGTCTCAGTGTTCATCGAAATAGCTATTTTTTCTTTGCGCAGCCGGGAGTAGTCTTTGATTCCAGGCAAAAAGTTTTCTAAGAATCTGACTTTGGTGTTGAGTTCTTGCTGGATGTAATGCTTTAGAATTCTATCAAAGTTGCTTTTTGAAATAACAACAAAAACTGAAACTTTAGAAGTAATGTAAGTGAAACCCTGTGGAGAACTCTGTATGAATTCTCTTTCGCCCAAAGCTTTGCCTTGCTTGATTTTGCTGACCTGCATCAAAGTGCCGTCGTTAATGACCTTATAGGCTTCGACGGCTCCTTTTAAAAGCACACACAAGTCCTCAGAGACTTGGTCTTTTTGGATTACTGTTTCGTTTTTATCAAAATTCCAAACAGTTAAAGCTCGGCATAGTTGGTTCTTTTCGAGTTCGTTTAATAACTTTAAATACTTCTTGATGTCTTCAAGTCCATTGAGCGAACTACACAGGAATGCTAGTTCTTCCAGTGACCTTTTGGGGTTTTCTAGAGTTTGCACAGTTTGATCCAGTTGGGAGTTGTTAAGCATTTAATTTTATTAAAAGTCTAGTTACTCTATTTTAGATCCTTGTTCGTAGCCACTGTACTTGGACTGGGCAGGATGAGGACACTCTTCGTACTCAGTTATTTCTTCTTCACAGGTGTTCCAGTAACCTTTGTTTTGCAAGCAATTCACTGCAGAGTCAAAAGCTGCTTTGCAAGGTCCAGGTACTTGTTTGACTTCTTCAAAGCAATCCAACATAACTTCTGCGTGATTTTTGCAGTAAGAAGGATCTACTACTCCTCCGAAAGGCGAAGCTCTGCATAAGTTAAACACTTTTTTCACTTCCCCACAAACATCAAAGGCTTTGATCGAGTGCAAAAACATTTGGGTTTTTTCTTCAGTACCCCAGTTTTTTTCCATTACATATTATAATCCCGAAGGGATTCTGATGGACTGATATTTATTTATTCCGATAAGAATGTTTATTTACATGTAAGAGTAGTTCTTGAGTATATACAACAAATAGTACCCTAAAACTACAAACAGCACCGTACAAAGCATGTAGGGAGCGATCTTAGGGTGTATTTTGGTGTGTGGAAACTTAGCTTTAGGGTTTTTACTGGGAGAGCCATCTTCGTATTGCATAAATTACTAAGTAATGGCCCCGTACGTTTTATTCGCCAGTATTAATTAAAGCTTTGTATTAGAATTTACATATAGAATTCAGGGTCTTGCTTGAATTCATTACAGTTTCTGTCCGTTTTTTTGTTGGAATCACAAAGACTCAAGAACTCTTCAGAAGCCTCGAAAAACTTAGACTTTTTACAGCAAAAATACAAGGAGTAGTCTTCTGGGTCTACTTCAAAGGCTCGGGTCTTGGGGACTAGTGGCTCTGAGTCAATGGAGTTTTGCTCGAAACCAGTTGAAGACTCGAAGTCTGACTCGTGACAGTCCGAACTCTCGCTTTCGTCAGGAACCATCGCTGCAAAAGCTTTTTCAATACGCTCTGAAAACTTTTCATCTACACAGCCCATCATTTATAAATATAGATCACCATTTAATCATTTCAAACTGACTAAAACAGAATTTATAGTAGTTAATTACTATAACTAATTCTACTCTTCCCAGAAAACCACTGCTTCTTAAGTAGGTTCTAAAGCATTATGCCATCTTTCAAGTACCTTTTAAACATATTTCGAAAAACTCGTAACAACTTTTAAATTAACATATCGTTAAAATGTCAAGGATCGAAAACATCGAGGTATCTATGCGGTTCAGACCTCTGAACTCGCGTGAAAAAGAAGAAAGCGACCACTGTATTTGGGACGTGTCGAACAACACAGTTTCCCTAAAGGCAGACTGGGCCAACTTTCTTTTTGACCAGCGACGACTGACTGGAATTCCCAAATGCTACAACTACAGTAAGAACTAATTAGACTATTGCTTCAACGCAAAACACTCCAATGAACAAGTTTACGACGCCATGGCCAAAAGAGTTGTTTTGGCTTCCTTGGAAGGCTATAACGGCACGATCTTTGCCTACGGACAAACTGGCAGTGGCAAGACTTACACCATGATGGGCAGCGAGAACTCAGAAGCTCCTCCAGACGAGCGTAAAAGAAGCCTGTCTCCTTTCCCTGGGAGTCGCAAACGTTCAGTTTCTCCTTTCAAAATGAACCGGAGCTTCATGGGAGACAACTCTCCTGCAAAGCCCAAAGAAAAAGGAATAATTTTGCATGCTTTAGAGGACTTGTACTCAAGCATCAGGAGCAACGAGAACAAAGACTACACTCTTACATGTTCTTACGTAGAGATCTACAACGAGCAGGTTTATGACCTGCTAGTGGACTCCTCTCATTTCAAAAATGAAACTTTGGCCGTTAGTGAGGATCCTCACAGAGGCTTCTACATCAAAGGAGTTACAGACCACACAGTCAGCTCTATGGAAGAAGTCCTTTCACTCATCGACAAAGGAGAAGACAACAGGAAGTATGCCGCCACTGCTATGAACCACTTCAGTTCCCGCTCACACACTATCTTCAGACTCAACGTTACTAGTGTGACTCACAAAGAAAACCGCACTACAGAAAGCATGCTGAACTTCGTAGACTTAGCAGGAAGTGAACGAGTTAGCAACTTAGCTGACACTTCACTGGACCAAAAAGCTAAAAGGCAGCGCTTTGCCAACATTGACACTTTGATAAACGAAGGCAAGCATATCAACACTAGTTTGTTTTACCTGTGCCAAGTCATAAACCGCCTTTCTAAGTCAGGCACTGTTTCTGAGAAGCACATTCCTTACAGAAACTCCAACCTTACCAAGATCCTAAGGTCATCTTTAGGTGGGAACTCGCTTACCTGCATAATTTGCACAGCTACTCCTGCACTTTCCCAGTTTGAAATGACTCTAAGTACCTTGCGATTTGGAGGGACAGCAAGCACCATTACAAACCAAGTTGCAGCTAACATTCGGTCCAACTACGACGCTGAAGTAATTGAAGCTTACAAACAGGAAATTGACCAACTAAAGGCAGAACTTCAAGAGGCTTTAAAGAGCCAAGCACAACAAGACGAGTCTGCTAAAACCCAGTTACAAGAAAAACTCGAAAAGCTAACTCACATACTTTTCGACCAAAGCAAAGAATGTGCTGACGAAGCCAGCAAGCAAAAACAAGTTTGGGTGAACGGACCTGGAGACTTGATGCTTGACTCAAGACTCTCAGAAAAAAAACAAGAAATCCAAGTGAAGTTCGACGAAAAGGGAGAGTTTGCACTTGAACGAATGAGAGAACTCAAAAGAGAAATCAAGAAAAAAGAAACAGAAATTGACAACCTCAGAGAAGGCAAACAAAACCTACTAGACTCCAGAAACAACCTTAAAAACGACTTGAAAAAAGCACTAGGCTTGTGCAAGGAACTTTCTGACCAAAAACAAAAGTACAAAAACAAGTACAAAGACATGAAGAAGTTTTACAAAACACTCGAAACCAAACTTTCTATCTTAGAAAAACAAGAAGGTTTAGAAAAACTTTCCTGCAACCAACTCCAACAACTCGAAACCTTCTTCTTCCACGCCCTCGACTCAGTTAAGAACGCCAAGTTCCACAGAAAGTACCAAGAAAAAATGAGCAAAATCAAACCTATGCCACAAATCCCAGAGAGTCCAGTGAAGACTAGGTCGCTTAAACTCTGGAAGTCACTAGGTTTGAGTGACCCAGCTGACCTTTCAGATTCAGACTCGAACAACTCTTCAATGGACTTCGAAAGTTCTTTTTACAACACCAAAAAAAACAAAGAAAACGAGTCTTACGAAAGCCAGGACCTCAGTGCTCTTATGTGGGTCAACTTGTTAGACCAAGACAAAATGTCTCCTATTTGTGTTGAAGAAATCCAAACTGCTGAGTTTCCTTTCAGCGAAGTCTCTAACTTGGAAAAATAAACTAAGAGTAATAGTAAGTTAATTTTAAGGAAGTGGGTACTTAGGAAGAGTTATTACCCAGTCAAAATCAGACGTAACTTCAACTCGGGGACCTTTGCCTGTGACTTCGAGTCCTTCAGTTTCTATTTTCCTTTGTTTTTTAGGAGCTTTGTTAATTTCCATTTCTATAAGGTTCACTAAGTAGTCACACCTTTCCTGGATGTTAGCTTCAGTTCTCGTTTGTAGCCAAAAGTTAAACCTGAACTTTCCTAGTTGTTTTATTTGTGTGCGGATTTCGTCCCAGTTGCCGTAGCCAGAGTCAAACAAACAGGTAAGGAGGAACTTGTCTTCTTCAGTAGTGAAGTGGGTCACTTGGGGGTCATAAGAGTAGTCAATGCCTAACTTGTCTTCTTCCCTTTTCCTTTTGGTACTGAGTAAGTTTTCAATGTGAGCAAGTCGTTCAATGTCTTTTTCGCCTTGCTTGATTCGCTCTACTAGTTCAGCTCCGTTGTGCAGTTCTTCGAACCTGTTCCAAAACTCAGCAGAGTAAGTTTTAACTTCTTTCACAGTTTTGGTGCCGATTTCTTCGGCAATCTCTTTGTAGCTCTCTCTGCCATACGTTTCACAGCCTTTTATGAAGTTGTTGAAGTCCTTTTTGGTCCAGTTTACAAAGCCCTGACTTAAGAGTTGTTTTTTGTACTGTTTGTCTTTTTCTGTGAACTTTTCAGGTTTGTCACTTGAAGAGGCCCGGGTAGTTCTTCGAGTTTTTTCGTTTAAATAGTCGTTCCACTTTTCTTCTTTGGCTTCTAAAGAATCTAGTTCTTCAGTGTTGAAGAACTGGTGAGGGTGTCCTCCTCCATACAGAGCTCTCCAGCCTTTTTTCTTAGCCTTTTTCTTTTCTAGGTTGCTATAGTACTTTTCTACGTCGTAAAACCCAGTAGTTTTTCTTTTGCGGGCACCTAAACTGATGTGTTCTTTTTTGACTTTTTTGTAGTCGTTTCCTTCGAACTCGTATAAAGAAGACCCGTCAAGTCGGAAGTTGTTTAGGTTAAAGGCTTCTTCTAACTTAGCCAGTTCTTTGTTCATTTCCTGGGTTTTTTCTTCAGCGTACTCCAGGATCTGGTCAATGTCTTCTTCTAAAACTTCAGGCCCAGTGCTCTTCAGCACTTGCTGTGCTCCAAACTGCACGATTTGGTTCATTTCTTGGATACTAGGACCTTTGTTTTGCGAAGCTATTGTGCCTTTTTGAATTACTAAGTGGTCCATTTTGAGTTTCTTTGCAGCTCGTTCAGCGATTTTTTCTTCAACTGTCCCTTCAGTCACGAACCTAAACACTGTCACCGTTCTGGTTTGTCCAATTCGGTGAGCGCGGTCCATTGCTTGTATGTCTACTTGGGGATTCCAGTCTGAGTCAAAGATGATTACAGTGTTAGCTGAGTGCAAGTTGATCCCTACCCCTCCTGCACGTGTAGACAGTATAAAGATGTTCACTCCGCTGTCTTGCCTCTGGAATTCCTCTATCTGCATTTCTCGCTTCATGTACTGTGTGCTGCCGTCAATGCGGCAAAAGCGGTACCCTCTGTAATTGAAGAAATCTTCCAGGATGTCAAGCAGTCTGGTCATTTGGGTGAAAATCAAAAGCTTGCCCTTTTCTATGATTCGAGGAATGAGTTTGTCCAAGAACTTGAACTTCATGCAGTTATAAATCAAGTGGTCCCCGTCTAGGTAGGGAGGCCCTTCTTCAACTCCGTCGAACAAGTAAGGGTGGTTGCAGACTTTCCGCAACTGCATGATTGTGTTCATGAGTTGGGTTTTTTCGCCGAAGCCGTTTACTACGTCGATGTTTTTGGTGAGGATCTTTTTGTAAATGTCCTTTTGCAGGTCAGTCATTCCTAAAAAGACATAAAGTTCCTTTTTAGGAGGAAGTTTGTTCTCTACTTCTCTTTTGAGTCTTCTGAGCATGAAAGGCCTCAAAATTCTGTGCAGTTGCTTTATGAGGTTTTCCTGGTAGTCTTGGCTTTCTTTTGACAAATCAAACCACTCGTCGAAGTTTTTGGCGCTCGAAAAGATTTGAGGCATCAAAAAGTTAAGCAAAGCCCAGAGCTCGTGCAAGTTGTTTTGTAGAGGAGTTCCTGTTAAGAGGAGTCTGTGTGTGCAGCTGAAGAGTCTCACTACTTGACTTAGGACTGACTTTTCGTTTTTGATTCTGTGGGCTTCGTCTATGATTAAATACTCAAACTTGACTCCTTTCAAAACAGTTTTTTCAGCCATAGCAATTTCGTAAGTAGTCATGAGTACGTCGTAAGTAGAAGTCCTGGGGACCTTAGGTCTGAGCTGTTCCCTTTCTACCTGGTTTCCGTAGAACTCAAAAACGTCCAAAGAAGGACACCAGTACTTGAATTCCTTCACCCAGTTTGCCAAAGTGCTTTTAGGTACTATGATGATGTGTGGGTTGAGTTTTCCCTTGTGCATTGTGGCAAGCTGTGAAAGCAAAGATATCGTCTGGAGGGTCTTCCCCAAGCCCATTTCGTCTGCAAGAATACCATTTATAGAACAAACGTGCATTTTGAGAAGCCAGTTCAGTCCTTCCAATTGGTAATCGCGCATGGTGCCTCCTCGGATGTTAGGAGGCTGCTTTTCAAGCTTTATAGTGTAGAGAGACTTGTCTTTGCTCACTAAACTTTTTTCGTCCTCGTTTTCGGGCCCGTGGCGGCGTTTCGAGCCGTTTGGAGTGGGCGAGGGCGGCGAGTGAGAGTTCAGCGAGTGCGTCAGGACGTCTATTTGGTCCAGTAAGTACTGCAGTTTGGTTTGGGGATCTACCGTAAGGTCCATCTGGCGCTTTCCAATGTTGCTTTCTGGAAGGTACTCTGCGTCCTTGTCACTACCAGGCTCTTCTTCGCTTGTAAGTCCGCGTAACTCATGCCCTACTTCGCCCATTTTTATAAAGATTATTGGGCTATTAGAATTTTTTTGTTAGGTTTTAATCAATGGTTGACTCTAAACCCATTTTGTAAAAAGTACTTTTGGGGCATAAACAGAAGTTTACTAATACTGCATTTGCAAGTTGGCTTCAACCCAGGATTCATTTATTTTGAAGAATCTCTAAAAAGAGGGATGCTTCCTCAAAATGGAACATTTATAATTTAGACTTGTTCTTGTATAATTAAGTTTACAACTCTTAAAAACCTAAATGGAACCTGTGATAACATCAATACACGCCAGAGACTTTGCCCAGAAAACAATTGACTTGCTCAGGAAAAAAGAACCCGAACCGCCTGAACCGCCCGAACCTCCCCTGCCCAAACAAGAAGTCCAGGGCCCAGACAGAACTATCGGCATCACTGACTACAAAAAATGGGAAACTTTCCAGGACGAAGACGAAGAAGCCACTAAAAAGCAGGCTGAAGAGTACGCCAAAACTATGTGTTCTCAAGACCACAGAAAAGAAATCGAACTTTTCGAAAGACCTACTCGAGAAAAACTAGATGCTGCCAGTACTTTCAAGCAGCAAGGCAACGATTCTTTTAAGCAAGGCAACTTTTCACTAGCAGCTTTGTTTTACAGAAAAGGAATACTGCAGCTAGACTATACCTTTCCCGACACAAAACAAGAAGAAGAAGAATTCAAACAAACAGAACTCTCACTCCACCTTAATATGTGCATTGCTAAGTACCATTTAGAAGAGTACGACGAAGCACTTACTCACTCAGCCCAAGCTTTGAGAATCCACCCTAACCACCCCAAAGCTTTGTTCAGAAAAGCCCAAGTTATGTTTGCAAGGGACCTTTACGACGAAGCTGAAACTATACTGGAGAGTTTAGATGAGTCAAGTTCTCAACTCAAAGAAGTAATTCAGCTCAAGAAAAAACTTGCTAAGAAAAGAGACAACTACAAAGACAAGCAAAAGGTCATTTACAAAGCTATGTTTAAAGAGTAACAGTTAAATAGATTTTAAATCTTTTTCTACCTGAGCTTTGCTGCTAATTTTTGACAGCTGCTGCGGGTCTAGTTTCTCGCCTCTTTGTTTCCTAGCTTCGAGTTGTTCAATTTCTTTTAACTTCTTCTTTAAATTCTTTTTCTTTTTAGCTAAACTAGCAGAAAGTTGCACTTCAGCCAGGGAACCTTCCTTGGGTTTAGCAGAAACTACCGGTTCTGACTTGGGTTTCTTTTGGAGTTTTTTGCGCGACTTGGACTTGACTTGCACCCAAGATTCAGGTTCTTTCGAAGGCTGCTTAGCTTCTTCTTTTGGGAGCTCCTTAACTTCTTCCTGAGAATTGAACCCAGGCGGGGGTTCAAAATTCCCCAGGAGCTCTGGAGTTTGCAAGGGCTGCTGTGAGTACAAAGGGTTCTTAGCTATTTGCTCTTTCCAAATGCTGAGGAGTCTGTCACTGCACTGCTCAATGTGCTCGTTTATGTTTTCTTTGAGCACGTGATGCGCTGGGTTGTAAGGACAAATTTCGTAAAGATGAGCCTTTTGTGCTCTGTCAGCGCACTGGAAAAGGTGCGCTATCATCTGGTCAGGGGCCACAACGTGCTCTGAGTTATAAGGACATGTTGTGCTTTGGGTTCTCATATTTTCTATGGACCGCTTGTTAAATTTAGCTTGTCGAAGTTTTGCTTCGAACAGGTCGCAGAGAGGTTTATGGCACGGAAAAGATATTAGGTTTGGGTCTTCTTACACCTTTTCCCACAAAGCTACTAAGCGCACTTTCAAGCCAAATGTCCACAAGAAAAAGTACTGGAGCAACATTCTTAAGCGCCACTTAGAAATTTCAGTATCTACAAAAGCAATGAAAACCATCAAGAAAAAAGGGTCTTTTGACAACTACATTCTGCAAACAGACCCCAGAGACATGAGGTCCCAGTTAGGAATGCTTCTTAAAGAATACATGCAGAACAAACAAGCCGACCCTGACTGGGAAGTGCCTTACATTCCACACACTCGCAAAGCTAGAGTGCCCAAGCGTGTCAAAGACCAGAAAGCCTACGAAGCAGTGTGGATACCCCCTGAAATCAGACACACTGACCTAACTCACTTGCACTTTGACAGGTACGACCCCAACGCCCCACTCAGACCTGACTACGAAGGAGACCATGTCAAGACTGAAGACCCTGGTTTGAAGAAACTTGAGGAAAAGCTAAAAGTCCAGAAAGTTGAGCAAGGCAAAGCTAAAAATAAGTAACTTTCATAAAAAAGCGCTCCCGCCTGGGCTCGAACCAGGGACCTTTTGGTTAACAGCCAAACGCTCTACCGGCTGAGCTACGAAAGCAACTTAGTCTTTAATCCTAAGTATTGCATTTATAGTGCTTAGTAGCAAACTTAGCTCAGCATAGCCTCATACCATATTTATGAAGCCTTTGGCAATCTGCTTGTTGTACGGAGTGACTGCTACACTTATGAATATCACAAACAAGTTCCTTATATTTACTTACGAGTTCTCCTGCACTTTTATTTTCATGGCAGCTCAATACATGCTTTCCTTGGGGATTTACGAAGTACTCCGCAGCAAAGGCATGAAAACTATTCCACAGATTTCTTACCAGGACGCTTTAGACACACTCCCAGTGACTTTGTGCTTCTTAGGAAGTATTGTTTTTGGGCTTTCGGGAATGGCTTACGTGAACTTGCCTATGTACGTAGCTTTGCGCAAGTTGTCTACACTAGTGGTGTTTTTGATGGAAATTGGGTTTTCGCAGAAGCTCCCTGACAAATGGAGTTCTTTGGGGATTTGCTTGATTTCTTTAGGAGCTTTAGTTGCAGGGTCGAACGACTTAACAAGTGACTATTTTGGTTTCTTTTTAGTGTTTTTGGCCAACATTTGCACAGGACTGCAACTGCACTTAGCTAGACTTTTAAAACAAAAAAGAAAAAACCTAGGTGCACTTCCGCAGTCGTACTACAACGCTATGCTAGGACTTCCTTTAGTTTGTATATTAGCATACTGCACTGAAGAACACATTTCTTACTCTATGCATCCTTACACTGGGCACTTAAGCTTTAAAATAGCTTTAGGGTTGGCTTGCTTAGTGGGGTTCTTTTGTAACATAGCTGTATTCTTGTGCACAACCCACAACTCGCCTATGGCAACAACGATCACAGGGAACATGAAAGATGTTGTTTCGATGTTAGTAGGACTCTTTGCTTTTCCAGACGTTGAACCTACAGAAGCTTTTGTGACAGGACTTTTCTGCAGTATGTTGGGAGCTGCAGTGTACTCTTTCGGCAAAATCAAAAACAAAACTTAATTAACATAAGTTAGCAGCAAGAAGAGTCTGGAGAGCTGACTTGTTGGTTTTGTAGGTTAAGGCCTTGGGACCGTCTTGGAGGTGTTTGGGGAAGTTTCTTTGCAATGCCTAAAAAGCACTCTTGGACGTTTTCCCCTGTGCAAGCTGAAACTTCGTAAAACACCAAGCTGTGTCTTTCAGCTAAAGCTTTTGCAGTTTCCGAGGTTACTTTTTTTTCTAAGTCAGCTTTGTTGCCACAAAGGCCTATTATTACTGAGGGAGAGGCATGAGTTTGGAGTTCTTTAATCCAGTCTTTTGCGCCTTCGAAGGAACTAGGGGAAGTCACATCGTATACTATAAGGGCTGCGCTTGCGCCTTTATAGTACATAGGGGTTAAGCTTTTGTACCTTTCTTGGCCTGCTGTGTCCCAAACTTCGAAGTTTACTTTTCTGCCATCTTCTAAGTCCACAGCTTTTGTGTGGAAGTTAGCTGCTATAGTTGGTTCTGAAACGTCTAAAAACCTGTCCTGGACAAACCTGTGCACTACGCATGTTTTGCCCACGTTAGTGTTGCCTAGTATTACTAACTTGTATTGGTTAGTGCGGGACTCTACCATTTTTTGATTAGCAAACTCGAAACTTCTAGTAGTAAATTAAAGCCTTTGATTTATAAAGATGAAAAAGTCAAGTTCTTGTCCTGTACAGAGCTTAAACAAACTAGGCCTTAGTCATATGCAACTGCTTCGTTCCATTAGGCAAAGCAAGTTGTACAAGAGAAGAGGAGTGAATGCACTTAGACAAAACTTTTTAAGTAGAGTAGCAAAGGAATCTACTCTTAACAAGAAAATACACGACTTCAAGCTTTTTAAGTTGCTCAACAAGTACGCTAACATTCTAGAGCTTAATGAAGTCCAAGTTGCTGTGTGGGCTCTTTTACTGGATCAAGCAGTTGATCAGTTCTTAAGTATTCCAAAACTACTGCTTTACACTGGCTTTACAGCAAAAAAGTACTTTGAAAAAGACTGCAGAGTACTAGAAGCTAAGCTCAAGCACTTAGTTCAGGGGTTTGTTTTTAAATACAACAACTGGCTTCTAATGACAAATGCTACAGAGGACCTTTCTTTGCAAGCAGTCAATACTAAGCTTACTGAGTTATCAAAAGCTAGTGTGAAGCCTAGGCCTAGAGAAGGCTACTACGAAGACTTAGTTTCAAGTATTATGCCTGAGAACGAACAGAAGTTTACTGAAGAGTCAGAAGCTTCTACTGTGTGCGACATGGACAACCAGCTGGAGTACTTCGAAACAACAACAATGGGTGGTGAAAAACTCTCGCCCATTTATACACAAATTATCGAATAACTTGTATAAAGTTCCTTTTCATATTTAATTCTCAGAAAGTCAAAGTACTTCAGAACACCCTAGAAATTGCCTGGCCGAACTAAATATTTTATGAGTTTATTAACTATTATTACATTAAAAATTACTTTCTTATAAATAAAACTATGCCAGAAATTAGCTTTTTTGAGTTATTAGAAAAAACCTGCTTGTACTTTGCTTTCCAGCGCAAAAGCCGCTCGAACAAATTGCTGATCTTTTTCAATTGTGTCCAAATCCTCCAGATATTCGCAATATTTATTCCGGAAGACGAAACCTCAGGAGTTCCCTGGGCTTATTACTATATAAGCAACTTTTGGGATATTTTAAAGGCACTCTCCAACCCAGTTCTGCTCTTAAGGCTCATGGGAGTCAATCTGTATTCTTCCATCATGGTTAACTTTGTGCTTTTGTGTTCAAACTTATTATGCTACTTCAAAGTAGCTCTATGGATTAAAAACTTAGACAGATTTGAGTTTAGGGACTTGTCTTCAGAAGACGACCACTCCTGGGTTATTAAACTCAAAAACTTTTCTAGGGTCCAAACTAGTAGTTTCTTACTCATACCCTTGCTATACAGCTTGTTTGGACACTTAAAAGCGATAACAGAGGGAAAAACTTTGTTTCCCGTTTACTTGGAACTGGCTTTGTTCCTAGTCACTTTTGTAGTGTACCTACCCACTGTGCTTTGGGAAGAGATCCTGCTGCGCAACCTTAAATGGAACGACCATAATGCAGACTCAGTTGCAGACCACAGAACCCTAGCTATAAAGTACGTTATTATAATCATTTTGGTCTTTCAAGAAGCCTTTCTGCCGTACAAAGACTACCTCTACGAAAAACTAGTTCTTTACTTGGTGCTAGGTATTGTTTTCCTTTATACCTTTTTAGTGAGAAGACCTTTTCATGCATTCCCACTCAACTACTTAGAGTCACTCAAAGGTCTTTTGCTTGTAGTTATTTCTTTAGTGATCCTTGCAGCTAGGGCAGCCCTTATAACCGACAAAAGTTTTTTTCCACCTATAACAGTCTTGCTGACTTTTTCGGTGCTTTCAATTGGAGTGTTTATTACACTTAGAGAACTAGAAAACAAGTTCCCTTCTTCAGTAAGTAGCTTGTACAAGGTGGAACACTCCATACGCTATGTACTCAAGCATAACTCAAATCACTCTGAACTAGACCAGTTACTTAAAGAAGCACTTGAAAAATTTTACGACCACATTATTTTTATATGGGTGATTAACTACCTGCTTTCGAGTCCTCAAGACAAAGACTACATAAAGTTCCTACTCAATCAGCTCATGAAACGGCCTAAGAGTCTTTTGATGCTTTCACAAGTCAACCGCTGCCAACTAGACGTAGAAGCTTCTTTAGCAAACAACGAGCAAGAAGCAGAGTCTATAGGGTATGTGTCCACCCAAGAACAACTTGAAGAAGTTTTAGAAAAAGACCGTTTGGTATGCTTTGACTTAGCAAGTTTAATGGAAGCAAAGGAAAAGAACTTACTGAGTTTCGATGCTTTTGTAGACAAGCTTTTAAAAGTAGAAGCAAGCATTGAAGGCTGCAAGAATTCCTATGAAAGAATTGTCAAAAAAAGCACTTCAAAAACCCACCCTACTGTTTTTAAGTACTATCTGGGTTTTTTGCAGTCCATTGTTAACTCCGAGCATTTCGAAAACATTAACTTACAGATGAAACAAGCTAAGGATACACTAAATGCAAGACGTAAAAACATCCATGACGTACTGTTTTGTGACTCTAAAAACTTCTTAGTGAAGGTGAGTTTAGAAAAAGNAAACTTTGGGAAAATCATTTACGTTAGGAACAGCGAGATTCTTGGATACAGTGAAAACAGTTTATTAATGAAAGACTTTAAAGTTTTGATTCCTCAACCAACTAAGAGGCATCATGACCACTGGTCTAAGAAAATAGCCAGATACAGACACAGACACTCCTTTTACTTTGGAGTTCATTCTTTAGTTGTTTTGACCAGTCAAAGCTTCTTAGTAACCATTGACTTAAAAGCTAGAATCATTCTAGACAGTTCAAACTCACTTTCCATAATGCTTGCTGCTAAGCCCAACAATAAGCATATTGACTTTGCTATGTTTGACTACGAAAAAAACTATGAAGTCACAGGGCTTACTGAAGGGTTTAGTAGGTTCCTAAAGCAAGAAATAGGGCTAAGTCACCAGTTTATAAACCTGTTCAAAGAATTCAAGGTTAGTAAAGAAGCTGAAGTTGGTTTGGAACTTACCCAAGCAACTACTTGTCTAGGAGAAATTATGAGTATAAGAGTTGACACTTTTTGCATCTTCAACTTATACCCTTTGAAAGTACTTGGCCTTTTCAGATGGACAGGAGAAGACTGGGTAAGGTCTAGTTATATATCAGACCCTAATGCTAAACGCAGAGAAGGAACTTCTTTGTACCAAGAAAAACAACTTAAACGGAATATGTATGAGTCCATAGTAAGTGTGACAATAAGTCACTCCGAAAATAAAGGCTCACTAACATTAAACAACACTTACCACACCAAAGGCCTTGACTCAGAAACCAAAGCAAAAGTCAAGAAAAGCAAAAATGAATACAGAAGTTTAATTTCGAGTTTAAACAAAAAGACAGCAACTGCTAGCATCTTAATGCTTTCAATCATAATTGTAAGTTTTGTGCAAAGCATAATATGCTACTCAGTTCTCAAAAACGACGTCAAAGGACTTGAAGCAGACTTGGAAAACATGAAAGGCACCAGTAGACGGCTTTTAGCAGAGTCTGCAGATTTTTCTAGAGACCTCCAACTAATATCTGGAGGGTACGAGTGGTCAAGCACCTCTGAAGAAGTAATTCAAGACCTTAACAAGATATCAGCTGACTTAAAAGAAGCTTCGAACTACTTTTACGAACAAGCTTCTGAAATAAACTCTGAAAGTTTTACCAGAAGAGTAAACGAACCCCAGTTCTACTGGGTAGGCTTCCAAGACGGAGACTTTTTTGAAGAGTTCGTTACTTTATCTGACCTCTTCGGAAAAGTATCTAGCAACATACAGAACCTGAATGGCTTAAAAAGAATTTACAGAAACAGCACAGAGTTCATTAACTTATACACTAACTGTCCCAAACAAGCTTTAAAGCAAGTAAACAACACCATTAAGCCCTACATCGAAATTAGGAACCAAATAAGCAAAAGAAAAATCGAAAGCTCAATTTACTTTGTTTTGCCTGCAGCAAGCTTTGTGCTTGTGGTGAGTATGATGGTTATTGGTTACTTCATTTATAGAATCGAAAGGCTAAGGAAAGGAGTTTGGAGCCAAATTGAAAGTATTCCTGAAAGCAAGTTTGCAGAGAAGAAAAAACTTGCCTCTGAAAGACTTTCTTTAATTCATGACTTCCATGAGTTCTCAGAGTCCAAATACAAAGCTGAGAAAGAGTTTAAATACAGAATGCACCCTACTATGAAAAGACTCGCACTAGTATTTGTTTTTATGTGCTGCTTAGAAACAGCTTATATCTCAAGCTTTTACTATCAGTTTTACTACGAGATAAAAGAGCGGGTTTTGCAACTCCCATACAAAGTTGAAAATGTTGGAGTGCTGCTAACAGAACTAGAGCTAACAAGCTTTTGGGTGAGAGAAGTTGCTTTGCAGGACTCAGACCAAGATTATTCAAACTTAGTCAGAACCAAAAAGTTTGCAGTGTCTCCTTTAAGTGAAGCAAAACACCACATAGAGTCTATGAAGTACTGGAAAACTCACTTGCTGGACCTTCAGTTCCTAGAAACTGAAAACGAAGAAGTATTTACTATGATGTTTGAAAGTGCTTGCTCCGAATGTCTGAACCACATGAAAAAAGGTTTATATTACTCAATTTTGGAGTACGAAAAGTTCATTGAAGGCATGCTAGCAGAAATCGAAAAAGGCCTTAGGTATCAAAGCATGTACCAAGAGTTCTTTTTTATTCAAAAATTTCAAAAAGAAATCATTTCGGCACTGGACACTTATGTTGACAAGTATACAAAGAAAACCTTTGAAAACATCGAAGAAGTATTTCAGTTAGTTATTTTGTGTGTTTCAACTTATTCGCTTTTCCAGTTAGTGTTTTTATTTACAGTCATGAACATCAGCTTATTCAAAGCCAAACGACTCATAAAAAATGAGATTGAGTTCATTGAGTTGTTTCCAGTAGATAAGCAAACTTTGTACAGCAGCATTGCTAAAGATTACACCTAAGTTTAATTCCATTTTAATAAAATGAGTGTGCTGCGCAGAAGCATTCTGAAGAAGATTCCAAAAAGAGGAGGAGGGCACGACCATCCTGACTTTCCTTTCGCAGGGTACTACAAGCACAAGCGGTACATTTCAATCTTCGACACCAACATGTGGGTGTACGACGGAATGCAGCCTGAGTATATTGTGGACCAACAGCTGCCTTACATGACCGGAACTACTATGTACACTCACAACTTCATTCTGGTGCAACTGGCCCCTATTCTATTTGGGTTCTTCATGGGAGTAGTGGTTTACAGCAACTTCAAGCGGCCCTACAGGCAAACTGTAATAGACAAGGAAGATGACAACGTAAGGAGGGTGCTTAAAAGGTTTAAAGAAGAAAAGGTCTTCAGTAGACCCCACCCTCTAGGGCACATGCACGACTACAAGTCCGAGGGCTGGGAACTCAAAGCTGATAACTGGGTTTACAAGAAGTACGGACTTTAAGATAAATATGAGTCAAGCAATAGGCATTGTAACTAAAGTTGAAGACGAAAACTTCGAAGTTTACATTCCAGAGAGCGACCGGGTATTACTAGTAAAAAACACCAAAAAACTCCAAGTTAACAAACTTGACCCTGTAGAGTTCAAAATTAGAAACCAAAGTTACAAGTTCAAAGGGAAGTTCGGGAAATTTACAGAAGCTAAAGCTAAGGTACTTGAAGAAAGACCACTGGACTATTTAGTCCAGCCACTTGCAGACAAAACTCCTAAAGTGTCTATTCCCAAGAAACTATTTATAGCTGGAAGCACACAAGTAGGATCAGAAGTACTGCTTTACAAAACATACGAAGGCAAAGTTTTCAAAGTAGTTCCAGTTGACTCAGAAAGCAACTACCCGCAAACTGTGTGCAAAACTAAACTCCCGATCCTTTCTTTGCAAGAAGAATTCAAACACAATCCTATAATCCAGCAAAGCATCCAAGAAATGGCTAAAAACTACTCAAGTTGGAGGCCTTGCAGAGGTGATGGAAACTGTTACTTCAGAGCAGTTGGAGTGTCTTTAGTAGAGCACTTTGCAAAAAGTACTTGCCCAATTCACCAGTTAAATAAGTTCTACAACTGTTTGCAAGCTAAAGAAGGAGTTTATAGCTCCATTGATAACTACACCCAAAGAGAAAAGTTCCTGGAGTTGCTTGCTTACATTTATAAACTAAAACTCCATAGTCCCGAAACAGCTATCCAAGAAGTTCAGAACTTGTTTCAGGACTCTGCACTAGACCAAGTTTTGGTTTCAGAAATGAGGACTTTAGCCTACAACTATTTAATTCACCACTATAAGTCTCCAGAAATCAGTTACTTCATGGTTGGCTCTATTGAAAGTGTAAGTGGAAACATTTTGGAGTTTGGAAAGGAAGCAGAAGGAGTTGTGTTTTACTGCATGGCAAAAGTACTACAAGTGAACATCACTCACATAATCATGGACCGTTCTTCCCTTTCAAAAACTAAATTTGAGTCAGATAACCCTGTAGCTGATCTGCACGTTTTATTGAGGCCAGGGCACTATGATATACTCTACCCGCAAGAACAAGCAAACTCAGGCAACAGTAGTTTTGAAAACATTCACAAACTTAGCGCTTACGTGAGTCAGTACGTAGGCCACATGCATTATCTCTACTATAACTTGTACCTTTTAGCTCAAAGCAATTCTTTACCATTTGAAAAACTCGATCCTAACTTCAGAAGAGTAGTTTCTGACTTCCACAACCAATTCAGAGATTCTAAAAGTGTTTCAGTCAACCTAGAACAGTCTGTTACTGACTCAGAAGAAAAGTTTAGCCAATTTCTTAGAAGCAACGTCACTGTAATTCTGCAGAATTGCGATTATTGCCTTGGTGAAGTAGGAACTGTGCAGTTAGGCTGTAGTCACAGGTTTTGCCAGAAGGATGCTTTTGAGTTGCTTGGAAAGGCTACGAATTGGTTGTTTGTGGTAGATCCCTCCGAAGCAATGGATCCTGTTTGTCTGATTTGTGGAGTTTTAATGGCTCAATGGGACGTTAAAAGAATACTAGGGGACTCCTACGAGCATTATTACCTTCAGATGAAAGAAAGAACTAAAACTACTTACAAATGTGGCTTATGCGAACAAAACCTAGAAAAAGAGTCTTTTTCAGAAGACCACTTTTGCTTGTGCACAAACTGCTTAAAAGAGATTTTAGAGGAAAACCTTTTATGTCCTGCGTGTTTTAAGTTCACTTATTCAGAGAATCTTCAAAAGTCCAAATGCTTCATTTGTGAATCTACTAAGTACCCTGAGTCTGTAGTTTGCCAAAGTCACTACTGCTGTGAAAACTGCGATTACAAGTTGTACCAAACTAAGCTTTGTGTTTGTGGAAGAGAACTTAACCAAGAAGAATTACTTCTGCTGAACTTAAAACATAAGTCACAGTGCGAGCACTGCCAGTCGTACGAAACTCAACTTAGAGATTGCGGGTGCCAGCTGTGTGGAGAGTGTTTTCAAAGCTCGATTAGCCAAAATGGAAGTGTGTGCTTTGTCTGTAGTAAGCAACTGCAAGAAATCGACATTGCTGAGTTGCAAAAGTTGTATTTGGACGTTCCTCCAGTGAAAACCTGTAATATATGCTTCCAAGAGTACCCAATGAACTCCATGATTACTTTGGATTGCGAACACTACTTTTGCAGAGACTGCCTTACTACTTATTTTTCAGGTGAAATTAGGAGCAACAAGTCAGGAGTGTTTTGTCCCAATGCTTGTGCAATTCCAGTGAATCCCCATATAATTCAAAACTTAGTTAGTGAATCCGACTGGGATTACTTCAATTCCCAAAACATAAAAAAGAACCTTAGAATCAGTGAATGCCCCCAGTGTAAGTCTGTGTACGAAGTAGATAACATAAGAGTTAGGTGCTTTAACTGCAGAAAAAAGTACTGCTTTAAGTGCTTAGAGTATCCTCATGAAGGTTCCTGTGACAAAGCTGCCGTTAAAAGGGTAATTGAAAGCTACGAAAAAGAAGGCAAAGAGTTTTCTCAGTGTCCAGGCTGCAAAACTCCTTATCTTAAAGATGAAGGTTGCGAGCATGTAACTTGTGCAGACCCAACTTGCAAACTGGAGTTTTGTTTTCAGTGCGCTTGCATTAGACAACCGACTTTAGTGCATGGGAACCATTATCACAGACCTGAGTGCAGGTTTTACTCTAGTTACTCAGGCAAAGATGTATTTGAGTCTAAGTGCTCTGAATGCACTAAGCAAGGAACAGTCTGTGCTAGACCACCAAGACTCAACAGACCAAGGAAATTCAGTGACTTCTAATAACTAAATATGCTGCGCAAAAGCTTACTGAGGCTAGAAAAAGCTGGAGCTATTGAAAGCAGTATACTGTCCCAGCTGAAGGCAACTCCGCAAAGAGATGCATGGCACTTTTCAGATAAACCCCTTCGCTGGACTGTTGCAGAAGTGAACGTAAGATTCATGTAGAGATACACTCAAGCTTACTCGCTGGGACTTGCAGAGATGGGACTTAAACCTGGAGACAAAGTAGCTTCTTGGCTTACTTGTGACGAGTTCCCTGAAACTTTAGTACTTCAAATGGCAGCTGCTAGAGCAGGCCTTCATTTACTCAGCATAGGAGAACTAGCAGAACTAGAACCAGCCCTTAAAGAAGCCAAAGCTTTATTTTTGTCACCTTGGAAAACCATTGACCAGCACTACAGAATTGACTACGTGCTTAAACTTGTGCCTGAAATGCGCCAAACTTACTTTGGAAATGTAGTCAAGACGCAAAACTTCCCTAACTTGCAACACGTTATTCAGACCAGCCACACCACCATTAGAGGTTCTCTTAAGATGAAGCAAATTCCAGTGTACTCCTACAGCGAATCCAATCCCTTGCACAACTTCGAAGTTAAAGGAGAGAGTCCAGTGTTTACTTACAAAGATTCCACTCATACCCAAGAGTCGCTTACTGAGTTCACAAAAGGCCTGTGTGAAAAGCTGTCCCTAGGCCCTAGAGACATCCTTATCAACGCACTCACCCATAAACTGCCTTTGAGCTTTGCCTGTGCAACAGCTCCAGGACTCTCTGGAGTTAAATGCTTAGTAACTGGAAGACAAGACCCCATTGCTGAGAACAACCAGCAAAAAGCCAAAGCACTTGTGATCTCGCCGGACCGGGCTAAACTCATCCAAGAACCAGGCGAAGTAGAGCAACTAGTAGTGGCAGCTACTAACCAAGAAGAAATCGACCTGACGCATAAACTTTTGCAACAAAAAGGAGTTAAGCCCAAAGAAGTTATCTCGATCAACCCAGTTTCACTCAAAGAAACTTAAGTTTAAACTTTTTTAACTATCTGGACTATGTCTTCGTCGTGCAGAACGTGGTCTTTGCCTACCTTTTGTGGGTAGTGCTTCACAGAAGAGCCCCAGACAAGTGCGTACTTGAACTCTTTCATGATTTGCTTGTGTAAGCGGTTGCAGAAGCTTTCTATAGAGCACTTAGCTCTTGGAAGAACTACAGGTTCTTCGTAGTCAGGAGCTAGTCCTTTAGGCTTAGTGTAGATTCTGAAAAGGTCTAGTTTTTCCCAAATATACTCTACAAGTCCTTCTAAGTTCCACCTGTTGTGTCCAGATACAAAAATAGAGTTAGGCAACTTGCTTAAAACTTCTAGTTCAGGCATAGTAATCTCGTCTACTTTGTTGAGGATGTAAATTGCCGGAATGTAAGCTCTGTTCCCTTCTAGCACGTCTATCAAGTCGTCAGCTGTTGCGTTTGACTTAAGAGTAACGTCTGCGTTGGGCATTTTGTACTCCTTGCAAATAGTAGCAATAGTTTCGTCAGACAGTTTAGGAGTAGGGTTGGCTCTGGTTACGTAAATGCCACCCTTTTCCTTCTTCTTAACATTGATTTCAGGTGGTTTTTTGTTCAGGCGAATTCCAAAGCCTTCCAGTTCCCTTTCAATGATGATTTTGTCAGTCATAGGACGAGTGGCATCCAGAACTATCAGAATCAAGTTGCAGGTTTTGCCTACTGCAATTACTTGTTTCCCTCTTCCTTTGCCGTCTTTGGCTCCTTCAATAATTCCTGGCAAGTCCAAAAGCTGGATTTTGGCCCCTTTGTGCCTAACTACGCCTGGAATGCAGGTTAGAGTAGTGAACTCGTAAGCTGCTACTTCTGAAAAGGTGTTGGTGAGGTTGTTCAGGAGGGTGGACTTGCCTACTGAAGGAAAGCCTATCATGCCTACTCGTGCGTCTCCAGTTTTTGACACGTCAAATCCTTCACCACCTCCTTTGCCGCCTGACTTGGCTTGCTCAAGTATTTCCCTTTTGAGCTTGGCTAGTTTGGCTTTGAGCAGTCCTAAGTGGCCTTCGGTAGCTTTGTTTCTTTGAGTGCGAGCTATTTCTGCTTCGATTTCTGCTATTTTTTGTGCTTGACTCATATTTTTATAGAGCTTTCTGGAAAAGCTAGCTTAGTTTTAACTAGCTAACAGAATATAAATGAAGATTACTAATGAAATACTACGCAGCAAAATAGAGGAACAAGGTTACTCCAGGTACTTCGGAAACGTGCTTCCAGTTTCATTCCATGAGTCTTACCAGAAAAACTTAGATTTCAGTGATAAAATAATTCTGCCTAAGTCAGTTTTGCTGGACATAAAACGAAGGAAACCTAAATTGCCCATTGCTTTTGAAGTGTGCTCAGAAAGACGCAAGAAACAAAGTCTTTTGTGTGTTCCTTACGAATTCACAGCACCCGAAGGGTTCATATACTTGCCTCAGTGGATGTACTTAAAACTCGGTTATAAAACCTTCAGGTACAAACAACCTGCTAGGTCGGGTTACGGGTTGTTTCTGCAATACCTCCCTGGAACTCTACGCAAGTGCGAAAAACTCTATGTGTACACCTCCAAAGAAGTCTCCAAAAAAAGCTTACTGAAAAGCCTCAGACTCTACACACTTGCTTCTAGGGACTCGATAGTTCCAGTTTTAGACAACAACGAAAAAAAGTTTGTAAAAGTAGTTGACTTAAAGCCTCGGACTCTGTGTGTGATTAACGAAGAAACCAAAGTTAAGATTGTAAAGGACAAGTTAACTATTGAAGAAGCTTACTTAGGCCCTGTAAAGTTGCCTCAAGAAACGAGCAGTCCAAAAGTTTTAGAAAATAAGCTAATTACTGGTGACCAGACTGCTGAAGAACCACAAGTTTCCCGAAAACTAGGGATCTATGAAATCGACCAGAATCTTCCTAAGGTTCCTAAGTTCCTTAAAGCACTTCAAAACAAAGGAAAAACGCGCTTTTTTCTGCCTGAAATCAAAAAAACTTCAGTACCAAGCAAAAGCCAACCTAACCATGGAACATTCTTACCCAAACTTAAAGAAAATCTAGGCCTTAAAGTAACNCGGGCAAAATACTACAAACAATACTCAAAACACAGAAAACAAAACAAGTCCCAAGAGTCCTGCAAACCCCCCAAAAGAGACATAGGCATCAACTCTAACTTGGGACACAGAGAAAACTCCTGTTCAGAGTCAGAACTCAGCACAACCCTTCCTCCGCTGTACGACTACTTACTAAGAAATAACTGAAGTTTACTTAGCCAATTAAGGGAAAGCTTTTTTAGTCATGATGTTATAGAAGTCTTCAGCAGTGACCTGCCCATCTCCATCAGAGTCGGCTCTTTCAATCATTTCCATAAGTTCTTCGTCAGTCATGGTTTCTCCTAACTCTCTAGCTACTCTTCTGAGGTTCTTGATGCTAATCATGCCAGTCTTATCGTCATCGAAAAGACGGAAGACCTTGCTGATGTCTTCTTTGGTGTCCTTGTCGCTCATGCGAGCAGTCATCATGTCCAAGAACTCGTCGAAGTCAATAGCTCCTGACCCGTCTTTGTCAAGGTCAGAAACCATTTGGTAAATAGTTTGGTTTTTGGCTTCGAAGCCAAGGGACTGCATAGCAGTTTTGAGTTCTCTAGGGTCAATGGTTCCTGACCCGTCTGTATCGAAGAGGTCAAAAGCTTCTTTTATTTCTTCGATTTCGTCTTCAGTGAGGCCGGGGCGCTCATATTGCTTAGGGTTGAAGGCCTTTTGTTGAGGACGTCTTCCAGCCATATTTTAGTATACAGTTTTTTAAAATTTTCAAATTAAGAATTTAAACAACGGAAGGTAACTAATTAA